>Ga0208934_1000054_pt1 | contig 118256 bp, 123 predicted proteins | sample MalvirDeepMed_s2_FD_184243 | JGI IMG/M metagenome (GOLD analysis project Ga0208934, IMG submission 184243) | Marine viral communities from the Global Malaspina Expedition - Malaspina viral metaG DeepMed_s2 (SPAdes) (version 2) | ecosystem: Environmental > Aquatic > Marine > Oceanic | place... | reverse complement strand
CCGGCCCCAGAGGTCGTGCAGTGGCCGGTTCCGCCATCCGGAGCCGCTTCGCCGGCCACGCCGGTCGTAGCGCCAAGACCCGTCATGCACTAAGACTGAAACCGGACCACTCGATTGGGGCAGGTCACGGCGAGCGGCCGCCTTTCAAGCTTCAAACTCAGTCGAAGAAAGCGACCGCGGTTTAGAACGCCTCTACAAATAAATGTCGCATCCAATAGCGAACAACTTGGCGGGCTCTTTGGCGGGTAACGGGATCTATTCCGTCCAAGTGTCTGAAACAGATTGTTTAATGGCGGAGACGAAGGGATTCGAACCCTCGAGACGGTTTCCCGCCTACTCCCTTAGCAGGGGAGCGCCTTCGACCACTCGGCCACGTCTCCGCTGATGGGTCTAGCCCGTAAGCGATTGGAAACACAACCAGTTTTTTAAACTTTCTCGCGCCGGCGTGGGCCTTTGATAACAAAGGATTTTCGATGTGACAGAGCGCGACTCCGACCGCGCGGACCGTGTCCCGGCAACGGGTCCGGGCGGCCTCGTGGGGCCGTGTGGAGGGTCGACCGAACCCTACACAGTAGGGCCGCATCGCTTGCAATGGCCCAACCGGACGGTCACCGATGCAGCACGGGCCGGAGACGCCGATCACCTTGCGGCGCGTGTGCTCGTCCTGCCTGCGGCGACGGTTTCATGGGCCTTTCTTCGGGTCGTTGCGGTCTCGCGGCTGGCGGCAACCACGGCCTTCAGCTCATCCGTCATGCCGACCGAGAAGTCGGCGAGGAACTGGTCGCCGTAATCCAGGAACGCGGCGTCTCCGGTCAGCTCGTAGAGCTGATAGAGCTGGCGCATGGCGCGGTGGGCCAGGTAATCGGGCTTCCTCCAATAGCGCAGGCAGTACCGACTGCGCAGTTTCTTGCGTCGGAAGCACAGGGCGTAGGCGTCGATGGTGGTGGCCCCGGCCTGCACGAGGGGCCTGTATCGCGGGTCGTGAAGGGACAATTCGTGGAGCGCGAGAACCGCGAAGATATGGCCGTTCTTCACCCGCGTGGTTTTGCCCCGGGGGAGGGGGTACTCGTCGAACCAGAGGTATCCCCGCTTGTCACGCACCGTGATCCAGCGATCAGGGGGAGTCGCCCCCATCTGGTGGGGCCTGAGAAACGCTTTGCCGTAGCCCTCGATGTCGTCTTCCAGGTCAAGGAGGTGGTTCAGCTGCCGGCATGCCATGAGCGCGAAGGCGTTCGCGATGGCGCTGACCCAGGGGGTCGGGGGCACGATGGATTGGTGCGGGTCCGTGAACCTGTTTTCCACGAATGCCGCGCCATCCTGCCAGACCGTGTAGTCCCGCATGCGGGCAACGAGCTGGGCCGCGAGCGCCCGGGCTTTTTCCGCCTGCGCGGGGCCGGGCGCGGTCGCGATGTAGCGGTTGAGGGCGATGGCGTTGCGCCACAGCTTGACTGGCTGGAACGGCTGACGGTCGAGGTATTCCGCGTCCCACGGATACGGCAAGGCGGCGTCGAGCGGGGCTGCGGGGTCGGGGGTCCATCCGTCCGGCACGTCGATGACGGGATGGTGGCCGCCGACGGTTCTGGGGGCCAGCGCGTAATCGCACGAGACCACGGTCGGGACGGCGTCGAACAGATGCATATCCCGCGCATCTTCGGGCCGCAGGGGCGTATAGCGCACCGGCCCGCGCACCCGGCGCAGGCTCGCCATGGTCTTGTTGAGACGGGTGACGGTGAAGACGTGCAGCGCAACGATGGCGCGCTTCAGGTCTTCGCGGAGTGGTTTCTCGAGGGACATTCATTTCCCAGTTCTGTCGACGGCCGCTCACCGCCCGGGCCGGGGGCGAACGGGGCTTCGCAGACATTCCTCACGGGGGCTGCGACCGGCCCACAAGGTTGCTTGAACAGGACGGCTGTTCAAGCGCTTTCGCGGGATGTGTCATGACCCGGTGGCCCGGCCTTTCGCCGGTTCGCGATCCCTGCAAGCCTGCTCGATCTCCCTGCGATCCGCCGCCCTGCTAATCCGTCGCCGACGGCGGAGCGGCCCGAGACGGGTCCCGGCCGGGCCGGACGCGCGGATGCGCCCGCCGTGCGAGGCCTGTCGGAGCGGCTGGCGCAGGAGGGCGCGACGCTGTAGCCAAGGCGCGATGCAACGGAGGAGTCACGGCATGGCGGGTGCGCTGGACGGGGTGAAGGTTCTGGATCTCAGCCGGGTGCTGGCCGGGCCCACCTGCACGCAGCTTCTGGGCGACATGGGCGCCGAGGTGTGGAAGATCGAGAACCCGGCGACCGGGGGCGACGACACCCGCCACTGGGGGCCGGTATCGGTGAAGGACCCCGCGGGCCGCGAGACCGACCTGTCGGGCTATTTCCTGTCGGCCAACCGCAACAAGTACTCGGTCGCGGTGGACCTGGCGTCGGAAGAGGGCCAGCGCGCGATCCGCGCCATGGTGGCCGAGGCGGACATCCTGGTCGAGAACTTCAAGCCCGGGAACCTGGCGAAATACGGGCTGGACGCCGACGCGATGCTGACGCTGAACCCGCGGCTCGTCTATTGCTCGATCTCGGGCTACGGGCAGACGGGGCCGAACGCCGCGCGCCCCGGATACGACCTGATGGCGCAGGCCTATGGTGGCATCATGTCCCTGACCGGCGAACCCGAGGGCGAACCCATGAAGGTGGGCGTCGCCGTGGCCGACGTGATCTGCGGGCTCTACGCCAGCTCGGGCATTCTCGCCGCCTTGCGCCACCGGGACCGGACGGGGCAGGGGCAGCACATCGATATCGGCCTGCTGGACGCGCAGATGGCGTGGCTGATCAACGTGGGCACCACCTACCTCGAGACCGAGACCGAGCCCAAGCGCCACGGCAACGCACACCCCGCCATCGTGCCCTACCAGGTGTTCGAGGCGGCGGACGGGCACGTGGTGGTCGCCGTGGGCAACGACCGCCAGTTCGTGCGGTTCTGCGACTTCCTGGACCTGCCGCAGCTGCCGGACGACCCGCTCTATGCCACCAACCGCGCGCGCACCGAACACCGCGAAAGCCTGATGGACGTCCTCATCCCGGCCATGCGGTCGCGGTCGGTCGAGGACGTGGTGGCGGGGCTCGAAGCGCGGTCGGTCACCGCCTCGGCGGTGCAGACGGTGGGGCAGGCGTTGACATCCGAGCAGGCCAAAGCCCGCGAGATGGTGATCGAGATGACCAAGCCCGGCACCGCCAAGGGCGCCGTCCGGCTTCTGGGCAACCCGCTGAAATTCAGCGCCACACCCGTGCGCTACGACCGCGCACCGCCCTATTGCGGCGAGGATACGGACGAGATCCTGAGGCGGTTCCGGAAGGGGTAGGGGGCGCCGGTATACGACGATGTTGTCCGCGGTGAAGGGCTGGTTCGAGTCCAAACTGACTGGGTCTGTCTGGAGTGAGTTCGCAGTTGCAGCATGGCTGCGCCTGCCGTGACCGGCCCAGAGCCGACCTTGAGCGTGATCGTTGGATGCTCCGGTCGCAGCCCGCAAAGCTGCCGTTCGCTGCAAGCGCGAAGTCCGTACACGATCAGAGGGCATGAACGCCGACGAGGCGGCCGTTATTGATGTGGCGGGCAACGATTGGGTCTCCGCCGAAGCGGGCGTTTACTCGAAGCTCTGTAAAACTGGGCCTTTTTGATCGATTTTATTGAGACCCGCAATTGTTCTACCCACTTGTCTTTCGCACCCATCACGAAGACCATAGATTTCAAATCGGCCGGAGGATTGAATGCCAGATTTTGATCAAGTAGTCACAAACCGAGAGATAAGAGCGCTTCGGCACTCGCGTCCTTATCTCAATCTACGAGAGGCTGCCGACCAATGCTTAGCAGCAGGTCGAGACTTGATCGATAGTGGCAAAGAAGAAGGTCACCGACAGCTATTGGAGCGATCAACAGTTATTACTTTCGTGACTCATGTAGAGGTATACTTCCGAGACATGTTGGATGCCATCTTCAAGCAGTGCGACCCAGATTTTTTCATCCCCAAGCTAAAGCATATTCATCCGACAAAGTACGACATCAACGATCTGATCGATATCTATCAAAGACAGCTACACCCACTTGAATTGATATCGAGTGATGCGTCATTCCAAAACGCAGAAAAGATTGACAAGGTATTCTCCAAATTTCTGGGTAAAGGTCTTTGGGGTGAAGCAATTGGCCTAAAGATCCGTATGAAAGACAGACCAGAAACTGTCGTGACCTTTGAACCGGAGTACTTAGAAGGCTTGAAGAGACTGTTTTCCCTGCGTCACGAATTAGTCCACAATCCCAGAAAACGCTTCAGGCTCACGGCTAAGATTCTAGACGATGTCACGAACGCAGACGGCCTCTTGCTGGCGGTGGACATTGTTCTTTCAAATATGCTGATCGACAATATAGATCCTGAATTAGCCGATGAAAATAAACTGACGCCTTGATTCGGCGCAGGTTGCTTGGTGTAGTTTCGGCTTCGTCTACGCACCTCCAAAGTCAGTTCCTTTGTGAAATGCAGACGTCCGGGCATAGTGCAACAATAAGAAATTTGGGCTCGGATCTGCCTTGCGACAGGGTAGAGGAAAGCGCGTTTTCAATGTCAGCTTCACCTGATCACGCCCTGAGATTTGGCATTTGCGGAGAATGTCTACTTCCCGCCCTCTCTTCCCCCACTCTTCGCGGGTGCAGCGAAATCCGAGCAGGTGCGGTGAAGGGCGGGAGGGTCCGCACAAGACACTTCCGACCGCCCCCGAAGGCTTCCGCCCTGCGACCGGGTCGGCCCTATCCCTCTGGGGACGGATCGTCCCTCACTCGATCAAGGCTGACAACTGCTCCCGTGCCGCGTCGTTCACCCAGGCCTGCCAGACATCCGAGTATTCCCGCAGGAAATACACCGCCGCTTCCTCGGGCGAGGCGCTATTGTCTTCCTGCCAGGCCAGCACGGCGCCCATCTGGTCGTTGGTGAAGGACACGTTGGACATGAGCTCGGTCAGCTCGGGGTGTTCGTCCTCGAAATCGGTGGTGACGACGGTATAGACCGGCGTGCTGGGGTAGGCGGTGACCCCGTTGTTTTCGCAATCGGGGTCCTGGTTGCATTCGAACGTGTCGAAATCGTATTCGCCCAGGTCGACCAAGGTCATGTCGTACTTGCCGATGATCGCCGTCGGCTCCCAGTAGTAGCCGAGCCACGGGTCGTCGTTCTCGACGGCCGCGGCCATGGAGGTGGCCAGCGTCTCGCCCGAGCCGTGCTGGAAGACCTCGATCCCGGCCTCCTCGGCGCCCACGGCTTCGGCCAGCGCCTCGGTCGAATAGCGGCAGGCCCAGCCGTCGGGGCAGGAATGCAGCCGGTTGCCGACCAAGTCCGGGTTCGCCAGCACGCCCTCGAGCGTGGCGAGCTCGGGGTGTTCCTCGACCAGCGCGGTCGGGACGTACCAGCCCTGGCGGCTGCCGTCGGACAGCACGTCGGCGACCGTGACGATCCGGCCCTCTTCCGACAGCCGGTCGTAGGACGGGTTCCCGTTGGGCCAGACCTCGGTCACGATGTCGGGCTCGCCCGTCTCGGCCACCGAGACCAGCGCCGCGGTGGTCGAGGACGGCACCACAGTGACGTCGCAGCCATAGCCCTGTTCCATGAGGAAGACCGACACGTTGGTGACGATGGCGGCCGAGGCCCAGTCCATCTCGGTGATCGAGACTTCGCCGCAGCTGTCCTGCGCCTGGGCGGTCCCGGCGATTGTCAGGGCGGTGGTGGCGGCGATGCCGGCGATGGTGATGTGACGCTTCATGGGTGAGCTCCTCCTGACGGGGCCGTGGGCCGCCCTTCGCGGCGGTGCTTGGCCGTCTGCGCGGCCCCCGGTGGGCTGCGCGGTTGAAGGGAGAATTGTGGCGGGCCGCCCGGCCGTCAACACGCCGGGGCAATGAAGAATGCGTGACGCGGCGGCCTGTCCCACGGTCCGCGGGCGCCTGCCGCGCGCCGATCGGCCGCTTGCAAAGGCGCCGGGCGCCTCCATATTTTTGCTACCTTCAACCGACTGCTTCCGGGGTGTCCCATGGGTTATGCGAAGACTGCGATCCTGATGGCGGCGATGACCGCGCTGTTCATGGGCGTGGGCTACCTGATCGGGGGGACCGGCGGCGCGCTGATCGCGCTGGTGGTCGCGGCGGGGATGAACGCGTTCAGCTGGTGGAACTCGGACCGGATGGTCCTGCGCATGCACAATGCCCAGCCGATCCCGCCCGGGGACCGGATGGGCCTGCACGACATGACGGCCGAGCTGGCGCGCAATGCCGGGCTGCCCATGCCAAAGCTCTATTACATCGACACGGCCCAGCCGAACGCCTTCGCCACGGGCCGCAACCCCGAGAATGCCGCCGTCGCCGTGACCGCCGGGCTGGTCCGCAGCCTGTCGCGCGAAGAGGTCGCGGGCGTCATCGCCCACGAGCTCGCCCATATCCGCAACCACGACACGGCGATCATGACCGTCACCGCGACCTTCGCCGGTGCAATCTCCATGCTGGCGAACTTCGCGCTGTTCTTCGGCGGCTCACGCGAACGGCTCGGGCTGGTGGGGACGATCGCCATGATGATCCTCGCGCCGCTGGCCGCGGCGCTGGTGCAGATGGCGATCAGCCGCACCCGTGAATACGCCGCCGACAAGGCCGGGGCCGAGATCTGCGGTCAGCCCATGTGGCTTGCGTCGGCGTTGGAGAAGATCGCGTCGGGCGCCGCGCGCATCGACAATCACGCGGCCGAGCGCAATCCGGCCACCGCGCATATGTTCATCATCAACCCGCTGCACGCCCACAAGCACGACAGCCTGTTCGCCACCCACCCAGCCACCGAGAATCGTGTCGCCGCGCTGCGGGAACTGGCGGGCGGCGGCACGGCGCCGAGGACGCAGCCGGTGTCGGACAGCCGCATCCCGCGGGCGGGGCGGGGGCAGCGCAAGGGGCCCTGGTCGTAGTCCGGCTCCCTTGGAAGCACCTCATCTGCTTCGCACCCGGCGCGCGGTGCGGTCCGACCGCGCATGTGGAACATGCCCTTGGGCGATCCGTTGACCCTCCACCAAACCCCGGAGGAACACCCCATGCGCGATATTCGTGGCACGATGCGCAAGGTCTGGTCCGATCTGAACCCCAGTGAGCCCAGCCCCTGGTATCTCGCAAAACTCATGGCCTTCATGGTGGCGATCATGGCCCTCGGCCTGCTCATCGGCGCGCTCTGATCCTGTGAGTGGGGCGTCCCGTCGCCCTCACGCCGCATTCGACGATGGCAGTGTTAACCAGGCGGCCGATCGTCGGACACCTCTGTAACAGCAGCGGCCCGGAAGAAATACGCAAGCCCCGCGACGATTGCTTGGGCAACGGGCTGATTACACCAGTGTCCTCCGACCGCGGACTCGCGTCCTCAGCAAGTCCGGGCAGCGGCGGCCCCGTCGTCCTGCCCGCCTACTCGGTGGCGTAGAGCCCCTCGTAGATCGGGCCCAGCGTGTCGGGGTCGAACAGGCTGCTGACCGACGTGCCGTGCCAGATGTTCAGAATGGCCTGCGCGAACATGGGCGCCATGGGCACGATGCGGATCTTGTCGCAGGCCTTCACCGCCGCCGTCGCTTCGATGCTGTCCGAGATCACCAGCGATTTCATGACCGAGTCGGTGACCCGGCTGACGGCGGGCCCGGACAGAACGCCATGGGTGATGTAGGCGTGCACCTCTTTCGCGCCGGCGCTCAGCAGCGTCTCGGCCGCCTTGCAGAGCGTGCCGGCGGTGTCGACGATGTCGTCCACGATGATGCAGGTGCGGTCGGTCACGTCTCCGATCACCGTCATCTCGCTCACCTCGCCGGCGCGTTCGCGCCGTTTGTCGACGATGGCCAGCGGTGCACCGATGCGTTTGGCCAGTTCGCGCGCGCGGGCGACGCCGCCAACATCGGGCGAGATCACCATCACATCGTCCATTTGGCCCCGAAACGCGTCCTTGATATCCAACGCGAAGACAGGCGAGGCGTAGAGGTTGTCGACCGGAATATCGAAGAAGCCCTGGATCTGCGCCGCGTGGAGATCCATGGTCAGGACCCGCTCGATCCCCGCCTCGACGATCATGTTCGCGACCAGCTTGGCCGTGATGGGGGTACGGGCCTTGGTGCGGCGATCCTGGCGGGCGTAGCCGAAATAGGGGATCACGGCGGTGATCCGCGCGGCCGAGGACCGGCGCAGCGCGTCCGACATGATGAGCAGTTCCATCAGGTTGTCGTTCGCGGGGTTCGACGTGGGCTGGATCAGGAACATGTCCTCGCCGCGGACATTCTCGTAGACCTCGACGAAGATCTCGGCGTCGTTGAACCGTTCGACCCGCGCGTCGCAAAGCCCGATATTCATGCCCCGGTGCATCGACATCCGCCGCGCGATGGCCTTTGCAAGCGTCTGGTTGGCGTTACCGGAAATGAGCTTGGGTTCGGACGGGGTGGGCATGGGCGGACCTTTGGCAGCATCGGGACGGATTCGCCCGCGTTGACACCGCCTAGCACGGGCCTAGGCTGCGGCAAACCTACCCGGACAGCGAGGCCCCGTAATGGCGCGGATTGACTACTATTTCGCCACGATTTCCCCGTTCACCTACCTCGCCGGAACCCGGCTCGAGGAGATCGCGGACAAGCATGGGTACACGATCACCTACAAGCCGCTCGACATCCTCGGGCTGTTCTCGCGCACCGGCGGCACGCCCCCCGGCGAGCGGCATCCGAACCGCCAGGAATACCGCCTTCAGGACCTGCGCCGCACCGCCGACATGGCGGGCCTGCCCCTGAACGTGAAGCCGGCTTTCTTTCCCACGAACCCGGCGCCCTCGTCCTACGCGATCATCGCGGCGCAGGCGGCGGGCGGCGGCGACCTGGGCGGGCTGGTGCACGGCATCGGCCGGGCCTGCTGGGCCGAGGAGAAGAACATCGCCGAAGACGACGTGATCCGCGACGTGCTGTCGGCCCACGGCTTCGACCCCAAGCTGGCCGATAGCGGGTTGCTGACCGGGGCGGAGACCTATGCCCGCAACCTCGAAGACGCGGTGGCTGCCGGCGTCTTCGGCGCACCGTTCTACGTCACCGACGACGACCAGCGGTTCTGGGGGCAGGACAGGCTCGACCAGCTGGACTGGGCGCTGGGCCGGGCATGATCCACGACACCCGCGCGGGCTTCCCGGTCGCGCACCAGACGTATGGCAGCGGGCCACGGCGCGCGCTGTTCCTGCACTGCTCGCTGGCGTCGCACCGCGCGTGGACCCCGGTGATCGAGCGCCTGTCGCAGGAGGTGACGGCCATCGCGTTCGACCTGCCGGGGCACGGGCGCTCGGGCGATTGGTCCGAGCGCGATGGCGACATCCACGCCCTGTCCACGCGCATCGCCGAGAGCTTCTGCGACGGGCCGACCGACCTCATCGGTCATTCCTTCGGGGCGACCGTGGCCCTGCGGTTGGCGGTGGAGCGCCCGGACCTCGTGCGCCGCATGGTGCTGGTCGAGCCGGTGTTCTTCGCCGCCGCCCGCGGGACCGAGGCGCACGCGAGGCATCGCGCCGGCTTCCAGCCCTTCGCCGAGGCGATGGCGCGGGGCGACCGGGTCGAGGCCACGCGACTGTTCACCGCGCAATGGGGCGACGACCGTGCCTTCGACAAGCTCCCTGCGGCGCAGCGGCAGGCCATGGTGGACCGCATCCACCTGATCCCGGCCGCGTCCGACGGGATCGAGCATGACAGCGGCGGGTTGATGCATCCCGGTTGGCTGGAGCGGGCCAAGGCACCGACGCTGCTGGTCGCGGGCGAACGGGCCGCGCCGGTCATCGGGGCGATCCACGACGCGCTGTCCGCGCGGATGCCGCAGGCGCGGCCGGTCACGGTGCCGGGCGCGGGTCACATGGCCCCGCTGACCCATCCCGAAGCGGTCGCCACGCTGATCCGCGATCACCTGGCTGCCGGCTAGCCGGGCCTCAGGCGCCGAGGATTTCCAGGAAGCGGTCGGTGTTCTCGTCGCTGGCCGACCAGTCGCAGACCAGCCGCGCGCCCAGCATCTCGTCATCGTCGCCGTCGAGCGCGCCCAGCGAATAGAACTGCGCGCCGGCCTCTTTCGCCTTGCGATGCAGCCCGCGCGGGAACGCGCAGTAGATCATGTTGGCCTGCGGCGGATGCCGCAGCTCGACATGGTCCAGCGCCCGCAGGCCCGCGACCAGCCGCGCGCAGGCGGCGTTCGCGGCGCGCGCGGTTTCAAGCCACAGGTCATCCGTCAGGTAGGCCAGCATCTGCGCGCTGAGATAGCGGTGCTTGGAGAACAGGTGCCCCGACCGCTTGCGCCGCAACTCGAACTCCCACGCGTGGGCCGGGTCGAAGAAGACCGCCGCCTCGACCCCCAACAGGCCGTTCTTGGTGCCGCCGAGGCTGACCGCGTCGATCCCCGCGCGCCAGGTCATGTCGGCGGGGCTGTGGTTGGCGGTCACCAGCGCGTTGGCGAAGCGCGCGCCGTCCAAATGTACCGGCAGGTCGTAGTCCTTGGCGACGCCCGCCAGCCCGCGCAGTTGATCCAGCGAATAGACCGTCCCGCGTTCCGTTACCGTGGTCAGCGAGACCGGGCCGCGCTGCACGCCGTGGACCACGCCCTGGTCCGTCCGGTCGATGCGGGCGCGCAGGGCCTCGGGCGTCATCATCGCGTCGGGCGCGTCCACCAGCGCCAGCTTCGCCCCGCCGGTGAAGAACTCGGGCGCGCCGCATTCGTCCTCCTCGATATGGGCGACCTCGGAGCAGAAGACGGCCTGCCACGGCTGGCACAGCGTCGCGAGGATCAGCGCGTTGCAGGCCGATCCGGTCGCGACCAGGTAGACGGCCGCCTCGGGCGCCTCGAACACCTCGCGGATGCGGTCGCGCACCGCCGCCATCTCGGCATCCGCGCCATAGGGCAAGCGATAGCCGTCATTGGCCTCCATCAGCGCCTGCATGACCTTCGGGTGCGCGGGACCGGAATTGTCGGACGCGAAATGCATCAGGTGGGCTCCTCGATGATGTGGTCTTCCCAGTCTTCCTCGGGTACCTCGAACTCGGGCACGGTCATGTGCTGCGCCGACACGCCGGCGTCATGCACCGTCTGCGGATCGCCCGAGATCAGCGGGTGCCAGTCGTAAAGCGGCTTGCCCTCGTGCAGCAGCCGGTAGGCGCAGGTGCGCGGCATCCAGTAGGCGGCGTCGGGCAGGGTCTTGGGCGTCAGGACGACGCATTCCGGCACGAACTGCTTGCGGATGTCGTATTGCGCGCAGCGGCAGGTGGCGTCGTCGAACAGGCGGCAGGCCACGCGGGTCAAGGCGACCTCGCCCGTGTCCTCGTCCTCGAGCTTGTTGAGGCAGCACTTCCCGCAGCCGTCGCAGAGCGCCTCCCACTCGGCCTTGGACAGCTCGTCCAGCGGGTAGCGTTCCCAGAAGCGGGGGCGCCCGACGCTGCGGCGGATCGGATCGCTCATGCCAGCGCCGCCCGCGCGCGGTCGCTGTCGCGGTCCATCTGCTCGATCAGGGCCTCGATCCCGTCGAAACGTTCCTCGCCGCGCAGGAACTCGACCAGCCCCACCGACAGGTGCTGGCCGTAGAGGTCGCCCTTGAAGTCGAACAGGAAGGTTTCGAGATTGGGGGTGTTCACACCGAACATGGGCCGCACGCCCAGCGACGCGACGCCGCCATAGCTGCCCCGGTCGGGGCCTGTGGTGATGTCGACGGTCACCGCGTAGACGCCGAAACGGGGCAGGTGCAGCCCGTCCATGGACATGTTGGCGGTGGGGTATCCCAGCTGGCGCCCGCGCTTCTCGCCGTGCAGGACGGGGCCTTCGATCCGGTGCAGGTGGCCCAGCATCGTGGCGGCCAGGCGCGGATCGCCGTCGCTCAGGGCCTGCCGGATACGGGTGGACGAGATCCCGTCGCCCTGTTCGCGCAGCAGGCTGGCCAGCGTCACGTCGAAGCCCAGTTGCGCGCCGAGGGCTTCCAGGGCCGCGCCGTCCCCCGCGCGCCCCTTGCCGAAGCGGAAATCCGCGCCGGTGACCGCGTGGCCGAGGCCAAGCCCGTCCGACAGCACCTCGCGCGCGAACGCCTCGGGCGTGCGGGCAATCATCTGCGCGTCGAAGGGCAGTTCATACAGGATATCGACGCCCAGCTTTTCCAGCCGGTGGGCCCGCGCCTCGGCGTTCATCAGGCGGAAGGGGTCGGCGTCCGGCGCGAAGACCTCGCGCGGGTGCGGCTCGAACGTGACGATCCCGAAAGGTACGCCAGCGTCGCGCGCGCGGTCGCGGGCGATGGACATGACCGCCTGGTGGCCGCGATGCACCCCGTCAAAATTGCCGATCGCGGCGCTGGCGCCGCGCGCGTCGTCGGGGATGGCGGCGATGTCACGAAGGATCCGCATAGGGCTGCGGATAGCGGCGGCGCCTGCCGACCGCAAGGGTCGGCCCGGTCGCAGGTCCGCGTCCCTTGACCGGGGTCAGGCCTTGCGCGACGGCGCCATGACCAGCGCGTCGCCGCGCAGCACCAGCGTCTCGCCCACCAGGCAGCGCGTGGCGAGCTTCACGCGATTGCGCTTGCGGTCGATCTCGAGCACCTCGACCTCGGCCCGCACGGTATCGCCGGGGCGGACGGGCGCGAGGAACGCCATGTTCTGCCGCAGGTAGACGGTGCCGTGACCGGGGAGTTGTTCGCCCACCACGGCCGAGATCAGCGCCGCGGTCAGCATTCCGTGTGCGATACGCCCCTTGAACATCGTGCCGCCGGCATAGGCGTCGTCCAGGTGAACGGGGTTCTTGTCGGTCGACACCTCGGCAAACAGTTCGATGTCGCGGTCTGTGATCTTCTTCTCCAGCGCGCGCATCTGGCCCACCTTCATGTCCTCGATGAAGATCGTGCTGATCGTCGTGTGGTCCAGCATGGCCAAGGTCCCTTCCGTGTCTACAAATCGGGCGCGCAATCAAATAACGCACTTTACGTCCATTGCGCAACTTAATTACGCCGCGGATGCGAAAAGGCAAGCCCCCACGGGGCTGCCGAACCAAGACAAAGGTCTGAAATGCCGGGATGGCGCCCCGATCAGCGCAGGTAGCCGATTGTGTAGGGCGGGTTCATCTGGTGCTCGTTCAGGTAGCTTTCCAGCTTGGCCGGATCGGGATCCGTATTCGTCGCGGTCTCGGCCGCGGCCAGCCCGCCGCTGACGAACAGGACGTCCAGCCCCTCCAGCAGCGCGCCCTTCACGTCCGTGGCGATGCCGTCGCCCACGGCCAGGATCCGCTCGTCCCGCACGCCGTCGCCCAGCTCGGCCAGGCGGCGCCGGGCGAGGTCGTAGACCGGCGGGTGGGGCTTGCCGAAGGACAGGACCGTGCCGCCCATCTGCTCGTAAAGCTGCGCCACCGCGCCGCCGCAGTATTCCCGGTGGTCGCCCCGGTCCACGACGATGTCGGGGTTCGCGTTCAGCATCTTCAGTCCGCGCGTCTTCGCCTCGAGCAGTTGCGGCCGCAGGACGTCGGGCGGCTGGTTTGGATCGAACGGGCCGGTGACCACCACGCCGTCGGCCTCGGCCATCGGGACCATGCTGATGTCCACGGGGTCGGACACGATGTTGAGCGGCTCGAAGAACGGGTGATCGCGGCCCTCGCCGATGAAATAGACCTTGGAGCCCACGGCACCGGTGAACATGGCGCTGCGCGCCGCGTCGCCCGAGGTGGCGATGGTGTCCCACGCGTCGTCCGGCACGCCCATGCCAGCGATCTGCTCGGCCACCGATGCGCGGGGGCGCGGCGCGTTGGTCAGCAGCACGACCGAGCCGCCGGCGGCGCGGAACGCCTGAAGCGCCGCCACCGCGGCGGGCAGGGCCCGGACCCCGTCATGAACGCAGCCCCACAGGTCGCAAAACAGCGCGTCGTAATCGTCCTGGATCTGCGACAGGGACGTGATGATCTGGGTCATGGAGGCCTCGCTTGCTCGGTCGCGCCAAGCCTTGGCACGCGGCGCGCGGAATGGGAAGGCGCGGGGAGGGTGCCCGGACAAGGCACCAGGCCGAGGCCCCACGAAAAAACCGGCGGCGGAGGGCCCGCGCGCCGGTTTGTCCGTGTCGTGATGCGTGGCCGGCTTACAGCGTGAGGTTCGGCATGATCTGCTTCTTGCGCGACATGATGCCGGGCAGGACCACGTGATCGGCATCGCCGCAGACGGTCGAAAAGCTCTTCTCGGCCATGCTGCGCACCATGTCGTTGGGGATGAGCATCGTGGCTTCCTCTTTCAGGATATCGACCACGAACAGCAGGACCTGGTCGACGCCGTCTTCCTTGGCCACGGTTTCCATGGCGCTCATCAGGCTGTCCTTGCGCGACAGGACCTGGTCGGGCGACGTGGTTTCAAGCACGCTCACGCGGAAGGTCTTGCCGTCGATCTCGGCTTCCTTGCTGTCCATGCGCAGCAGTTCGGCATCCGAGAAGGCCGACACGTCGGACTTCGCCGCGAACATTTCCGAGGCGAAGATCTCGACCTGCACGCCCAGGTCCGACGCCAGCGATTCGGCCAGGGCCTTGTCGGTGTCGGTCGTGGTGGGCGAGCGGAAGGCCAGCGTGTCCGAAAGGATGCAGGCCAGCATCGTGCCCTTGGCCCATTCGGGCATCTTGGTGGCGTCATCACCCATCAGCTCGTGCATGATGGTGGCGGTGCAGGCCAGCGGCTTCACCGTGATGTCGATGGGGCCCTTGGTGGACAGGCCGGCCACCAGGCGGTGGTGATCGATGATGCGGCGGATATCGGCATTCGCGATATTGGCAGGAAGCTCGGCCGGGTTGTTGGTATCGACGATCACCACGCGCTGGCCGTCCTCGACATCGTCGATGATCCGCGGCTTCGGCAGGTCGTATTTCTGCAGCAGCCACGCGGCCTCGGTGTTGGGCTCGCCCAGCAGGACCGCCTCGGCCGAATGACCCAGGACCTCGTTCATGTACCAAGCCCACAGGATGGGCGATCCGGTCGAATCGGTGTCGGGGGCCTTGTGGCCGAAAACCAGGGTGCTCATGGGATCTTCCCTTGTGAAATGCCGTTTGCGGCGCGTGTATAGGGGGCCGCGTGCCCCTTGTCACGGGACCTTGGCCGATCCGCGATTCCCCCCGCGCCGCGGCTGCGCTAGACCGGGGGTATGCCCGCGCGCGAGACCGATCTTTACCCGCCCCTGAAGGCCTTCCTGCAATCGCAGGGCTACGAGGTGAAGGGCGAGATCGGCGCCGTCGACCTGGTGGCCTGTCGCGGCGACGAGGACCCGGTGCTGGTCGAGATGAAGCTGGGCTTCACGCTGTCGCTGGTGAACCAGGGCGTCGATCGGCAGGCGATCAGCGACTGGGTCTACCTGGCGGTGCCGTGGAAGAAGGGCGGTGTGCCCAAGGCGCAGCTGCGGCTGTGCCGTCGGCTGGGACTGGGCCTGATAACCGTGCGCGGCGACCTGGTCTGCGTGCACTGCGACCCGGCGCCCTTCACCCCGCGCAAGCTGCCACGTCGCAAGGGCCGGCTGTTGCGCGAGTTCGCCCGGCTGCAAGGGGACCCGAATGTCGGTGGCGGAACGCGGCAGGGCCTGATGACCGCCTACCGGCAGGACGCGCTGGCCTGCGCCCGTTTCCTGGCGGAACAGGGCCCGTCGAAGGGCGCCGCGGTCGCACGCGCCACAGGGGTCGAACAAGCCACGCGAATGATGCGGGACAACCACCACGGCTGGTTCGACCGGATCGGCACAGGTCTCTACGACCTCAGCCCGAATGGCAGAAACACCATATTTCTGACATCAGAAGCGTCTAGGAAGGGCTGATTATTTCACAAATCGGACAATAGCCGTGAGCGTCGAAGACATTCTCCTTTCCCTGATCGGCGAGAACGCGGTCCTGCTGATCGTTGCCGTTTTGCTGGTCGTCACCGTTCTGAAGGGCGTGAAGATCGTCCCGCAGAGCCAGAAATTCGTGATCGAGCGGTTCGGACGGTTGCGCAGCGTGCTGGGTCCCGGGATCAACCTGATCGTGCCCTTCCTCGATCGCGTGGCGCACAAGATCAGCATCCTGGAACGCCAGCTGCCCAACGCCGAACAGGACGCGATCACCGCCGACAACGTGCTGGTGAAGGTCGAAACCAGCGTCTTCTACCGCATCACCGAGCCGGAGAAGACCGTCTACCGCATCCGCGACGTGGACGGCGCCATCGCGACAACGGTGGCCGGCATCGTGCGCAGCGAGATCGGCAAGATCGAGCTGGACCAGGTGCAGTCCAACCGCTCCGAGCTGATCGGCAAGGTGCGCGAGCAGGTCGAGATGATGGTCGACGACTGGGGCATCGAGGTCACCCGCGCCGAGGTGCTGGACGTCAATCTCGACGAGGCCACCCGCGCGGCCATGCTGCAGCAGCTGAACGCCGAGCGCGCCCGCCGCGCCGCCGTGACCGAGGCCGAGGGCCAGAAACGCGCCGTCGAGCTGGCCGCCGATGCCGAGCTCTACGCCGCCGAGCAGGAGGCCAAGGCCCGCCGCGTGTCGGCCGATGCCGAGGCCTATGCGACCCAGGTCGTCGCCGCCGCCATCGCCCAGAACGGGCTTGAGGCCGCGCAGTACCAGGTCGCGCTGAAACAGGTCGAGGCCCTGCAGGCGCTGGGGCAGGGGACCGGCAAACAGACGATCGTCGTGCCCGCACAGGCGCTCGAGGCGTTCGGCGACGCCTTCAAGCTGCTGAAGGGGCGCGGCTGATGGGATGGTGGGACCAATGGTGGGTCTGGATCGTGGCGGGCGGTCTGCTGGCCCTGCTGGAGCTCGTGATTCCGACCTTCATCCTCCTGGGGTTCGCCCTGGGCGCGCTGGTGGTGGCCGGGGCGCTGTGGCTCGGCTGGCTGGGCGGGTCGCTGTTCGTCACCCTCGTGGTCTTCGCGGCGGCGTCGCTCGTCGCATGGATCGCGCTGCGCCAGGTCCTTGGTGTGCGTCGCGGACAGGTGAAGCGCTGGGATACCGACATCAACGACTAGCCGGCAGGCGCGGCCGCCTTACTGGATCGACAGGTCCACGCGGAACGCGCTCGTTGCGCCCGCGTCGCGGTCGTTGCCCATCTGGTAGACGCGCAGGGTATAGGTCCCGTCCTCGGGAAGCGTCAGCTCCGCCGTGCGCCCCTCGGTCGCGCCGATGAAGATCGCCACGTCGTCGCTGCCGGGCGGCAGGATGTTGAAATAAACGCTGCCGTGCCCGTCGGTCCCGGCCATTTCCAGTTCGGCGAACATCGTCTGCCCCCCAGCAGCGCTCAGGCGGTAGTCGGCGTAGCCGGTGCCCGTGATCTCGCCCTCGATCATCGTCCCGTAATTCCCCGCGTCGAAGGTCACGGTAAAGCTGTCCTGCGCGGCGACCGGCGATGCGAGGCACAGCGCGGCGAGTGCGACGGTCAGGTGTTTCATGGATGCCTCCCGGGTTCGGTTCTTCAGTTTCTCCCGGGGGTCTGTGACCGCGCAAGAAAAAACATGGCGTGCGGGCTTGCATCTCCTGGCCCATGTGCGCGAAGAACCGGGCACTAGGCGCGGAAAACAAATGATTTTTCGGGCGACGGGCCCAGTTTTAGCCCCCGCATTTTCAGCACCCCGATCCAGTTGACAGGGCCGCTCGCGGTGCCTATCTCAGCGTCCGTTAGCACTCGGCCTTAGTGAGTGCCAACGCGAACAACAATGAACTCAGAGGAGCGTTCAGAGATGGCATTTACCCCCCTGCATGACCGCGTGCTGGTCCGCCGTGTCGAAAGCGACGAGAAGACCAAGGGCGGTCTGATCATCCCCGACAGCGCCAAGGAAAAGCCCGCCGAGGGCGAAGTCGTGTCCGTGGGCGCCGGCGCCCGTGACGAGGACGGCAAGCGCGTCGCCATGGACGTCAAGCAAGGCGACAAGATCCTGTTCGGCAAGTGGTCGGGCACCGAGATCACGCTGGACGGCGAAGAACTGCTGATCATGAAGGAATCGGACATCCTGGGCGTCATCGCCTGAGCGACCCGTTTCTTCGATCTATCCACACCAGATAAAGTCAGAGAGGAGTCATCATGGCTGCCAAGGACGTCAAATTCGACACTTCCGCCCGTGACAAGATGCTCAAGGGCGTGAACACCCTGGCCAACGCGGTCAAGGTTACGCTGGGCCCCAAGGGCCGCAACGTCGTCATCGAGAAGAGCTTCGGCGCGCCCCGCATCACCAAGGACGGTGTTTCGGTCGCCAAGGAAATCGAACTCGAGGACAAGTTCGAGAACATGGGCGCTCAGATGGTGAAGGAAGTCGCTTCCCGCACCAATGACGAGGCCGGCGACGGCACCACCACCGCCACCGTGCTGGCCCAGGCCATCATCAAGGAAGGCATGAAGTCGGTCGCCGCCGGCATGAACCCGATGGACCTCAAGCGCGGTATCGACCTCGCCACCGCCAAGGTCGTCGAGGCCATCAAGGCCGCCGCCCGCAAGGTCGAGAACTCGGACGAAGTCGCCCAGGTCGGCACCATTTCGGCCAACGGCGAGAGCGAGATCGGCCGCCAGATCGCCGACGCGATGCAGAAGGTCGGCAACGAGGGTGTCATCACCGTCGAGGAGAACAAGGGCCTCGAGACCGAGACCGACGTCGTGGAAGGCATGCAGTTCGACCGCGGCTACCTGTCGCCCTACTTCGTGACCAACCCCGACAAGATGATCACCGAGCTGGACGACTGCATGATCCTGCTGCACGAGAAGAAGCTCTCGTCGCTGCAGCCCATGGTCCCGCTGCTCGAGTCTGTCATCCAGTCGCAAAAGCCCCTGCTGATCATCGCCGAGGACGTTGAAGGCGAAGCGCTGGCCACCCTCGTGGTGAACAAGCTGCGTGGCGGCCTGAAGATCGCTGCCGTGAAGGCGCCGGGCTTCGGCGATCGCCGTAAGGCCATGCTGCAGGACATCGCGATCCTGACCGGCGGTCAGGTCATCAGCGAAGACCTGGGCATGAAGCTGGAAAACGTCACCATGGACATGCTTGGCACCGCCAAGAAAGTGTCGATCACCAAGGACGAGACCACCATCGTCGACGGTGCCGGTGAGAAGTCCGAGATCGAAGCGCGCGTCAGCCAGATCCGCACCCAGATCGAGGAAACCACCAGCGACTACGACCGCGAGAAGCTGCAAGAGCGCGTGGCCAAGCTGGCCGGCGGCGTGGCCGTCATCCGCGTGGGCGGCATGACCGAGGTCGAGGTGAAGGAGCGCAAGGACCGCGTCGATGACGCGCTGAATGCCACCCGCGCCGCGGTTCAGGAAGGTGTCGTTGTCGGCGGCGGTGTTGCCCTGGTGCAGGGTGCCAAGGCGCTCGACGGCCTGAAGGGCGAGAACAGCGACCAGGACATCGGCATCGCGATCGTCCGCAAGGCGCTCGAGGCGCCGCTGCGCCAGATCGCCGAGAACTCGGGCGTCGACGGCTCAGTCGTCGCGGGCAAGATCCGCGAATCGGACGATCCGAAGTTCGGCTTCAACGCCCAGACCGAGGAATACGGCGACATGTTCAAGTTCGGCGTCATCGACCCCGCGAAGGTCGTGCGTCACGCGCTTCAGGACGCCGCCTCGATCGCAGGCCTGCTGATCACCACCGAAGCGATGGTGGCCGACAAGCCGCAGAAGGAAGGCGCCGGTGCCGGTGGCGGCATGCCCGACATGGGCGGCATGGGCGGCATGATGTAAGAGATCTTCGGATCGAAGATCTTGCCTGCATCTGCAGGGCGGGGGGCCTCGGTTTCGGGGCCCCCCGTTTTTTGTGAGCGTCGGAGTGAGTATTTGCAGACCAGTGATGACCGAGCGTGCCGTGCCGAACGCCCGCGCCCGCGGCATCCGCACCGGTGAGGGGATGACATGCGCCTGACGCTTCTCACCCTGCTGGTCATGGTGGCCTTCGCCGCCAATTCGGTCCTGAACCGTGCCGCCTTGATAGGCGGCGGCAACGACGCGCTGAGCTTTGCCGCCCTGCGCGTGTTGGCGGGCGCCGTGGTCCTGGGCGCCATCGCCACCGCGCTTCGGCGCGGCGACTGGCTGCGGCGCCTGCGCGGTCCGGGCGCGGTCATGCTGGCCATCTATGTCATCGGGTTTTCCCTCGCCTACGGTCGGCTGGACGCGGGCGCGGGCGCGCTGATCCTTTTCGGCGGGGTGCAGGTCACCATGTTCGCCGGCGCGATCCTCTCCGGCGAGGCGGTGCCGGCGCGGCGCTGGGCCGGCTCCGCGTTGGCGCTGGCGGGGCTTGCCCTGATGTTCTGGCCGGGCGGCAGCGGGGGCGTTTCGCTCGTCCACGGGCTCGCCATGGCGGCGGCGGCGGTCGGCTGGGGGATCTATTCGCTGCTGGGACGCGGCGTGTCGGATCCGGTCTCTGCCACGGCGGCGGCGTTTCTCGGGGCGGTGCCGCTGGCTCTGGTCGCGATGGCGCTGGGTCCCGCACCCCTGTCGCTGGACGCAGGCGGCGTGGCGCTGGCCGTGGTGTCGGGCGCGGTCACGTCGGGGCTGGGCTACGCCCTGTGGTACGCGGTGGTGCCGCAACTGGGCGCCACCCGCGCCGCGCTGTGGCAGTTGAGCGTGCCGGTGATCGCCGTGCTGGGCGGGGCGCTGATCCTGTCCGAGCCCGTGGGTCTGCGGCTCGTCGTGGCGTCGGGCCTGGTGGTCGGCGGGATCGCCCTGGGCCTGGTGGGTCGGCGAAGTTGATCCGCACTGGTATCGCCCGGCGTCGCGCCTATCTGCCAGCCATGCGGTTCATCATCGTTCTTCTCCTGGCCGTGGTGCCAGCCCTCGGCGCGGCGCAAGGCAAGGTGTCGCCGGTGCAACGAGCGGCCAACGGCGAATGCGTGGTGCTGCTGCACGGTCTGGCGCGGACCAGCGCGTCGATGCTGGTCATGGCCGAGGCCCTGCGCCTGGAAGGCTACGGCACCGTCAACGCGGGGTATCCTTCGACCGAGGCCCCGATCGAGACGCTGGTGTCCGGTATCGTGCCGAGAGCCGTGGCCGCCTGTGGCGACCGGCGCGTGCATTTCGTGACCCACTCGATGGGCGGCATCCTCGTGCGCGCTTGGCTGGAGGACAATCGCCCGGCCAAGATGGGCCGCGTCGTGATGCTGGGGCCGCCCAACCAGGGCAGCGAGCTGGTGGACGTCTTCGGCGAGTTGGGGCCGTTCGAGTGGATCAACGGCGAGGCGGGCCTGCAGCTGGGCACGGGCGCGGGCAGCTATCCCAACCGGCTGGACCTGCCGCGGTTCGAGCTTGGGGTGATCGCCGGGGACCGGTCGCTGAACCCCCTCTATTCGACGCTGATCGAGGGACCGGATGACGGCAAGGTCTCGGTCGCGTCCACCCGCATCGCGGGCATGGACGATCACATCGTGCTGCCGGTCACCCACACCTTCATGATGGTGAACCCCCTGGTCATCGCGCAGGTCATCGCCTTCCTGAAGGACGGCTCGTTCGACCGGTCGAACCTGTAGGGCCGGGCGGGCCTCAGCGGCGGCGGTTCACGTGGCCCATCTTGCGGCCCGGGCGCGCTTCGGCCTTGCCGTAGAGATGCAGCGCGGCGGCCGGGTCCGCCAGGATCCCCGGCAGCGCGTCCGCGTAGTCGCCGATCAGGTTCTCCATCTCGATGTCCCCGTGGCGGCTTCCGTCGCCCAGCGGCAGGCCCGCCACGGCGCGGATGTGCTGCTCGAACTGGTCGACCGTGGCGCCGTTCTGGGTCCAGTGGCCCGAATTGTGCACCCGTGGGGCGATCTCGTTCACCACGAGGCCGCTATCGGTCACGAAAAGCTCGATCCCCATGACGCCCACGTAGTCCAGCGCCCCGAGAATGCGCGCGGCCAGCAGCACCGCGTCGGTGGCCAGCGCGTGGGGAATGGCGGCGGGCACGGTGGTGCGCCGCAGGATGCCGCCCTCGTGCAGGTTCTCGCCGGGATCGTAGCAGGCGACCGAGCCGTCCAGCCCGCGCGCCGCGATGACCGAGATCTCGCGCTGGAACGCCACGAAGCCTTCGAGGACCGCGGGCGCGCCGTTCATCGAGCCGAGCGCCTCGTCGGCGTCGCCGGGGCTGTCGATCCGCGCCTGCCCCTTGCCGTCATAGCCGAAGCGCCGGGTCTTCAGGATCGCGGGCGTGCCGATCCGGGCGAGCGCGTCGTCCAGCGCGGCACGGTCCGGGACGTCGGCATAGGGGGCGGGGGTCAGGCCCAGATCCGCCAGCCAGTCCTTCTCGACCAGCCGGTCCTGGCTCACGCGCAGGGCCTCGCGGCCGGGCCGGATGGGGCGATGCCGCTCGAGGATATCCAGCGCATCGGTGGGGATGTTCTCGAACTCGTAGGTGATGACATCCGTGGCCTCGGCGAAACGGGCCAGCGCCTCGGCGTCGTCGTATCCGGCCTTCAGGTGGAAATTCGCCACGTGCGACGCGGGGCAGTCGCCCGCCGGCTCGAAGATGCAGGTCTTGTAGCCCAGGCGGCTGGCGGCCACCGAGAGCATCCGGCCCAGCTGGCCGCCGCCGAGGATGCCGATGGTCGATCCGGGGGGAAGGGCGTCAGTCATCCTGCGGCTCCTCGGGGATCGAGTCGGACAGTTCGCGGCGCCAGGCGTCGAGCCTTTCGGCCAGGACCGGATCGCCGAGCGCGAGGATGCCGGCCGCCATCAGCCCGGCATTGGCCGCGCCCGCCGCCCCGATCGCCATGGTCGCCACGGGAAAGCCCTTGGGCATCTGCACGATGGAATAGAGCGAATCGACCCCAGACAGCGCGCGGGTCTGCACCGGCACGCCGATCACCGGCAGGCGGGTCTTCGACGCCATCATGCCCGGCAGGTGCGCGGCCCCCCCGGCGCCCGCGATGATGACCTGCAATCCGCGGTCCACGGCGCTGCGGCCATAGTCCCACAGCCGGTCCGGCGTGCGGTGGGCCGAGACGATGCGCGCCTCGTATCCCACCTGAAGCGCGTCGAGGATCTCGGCCGCTTCGCGCAAGGTGGGCCAGTCGGACTGGCTGCCCATGATGATGCCGACGGGTGGTGTCATGGGCCGCTGTCCTCGCAAACTGGCAAACAGGGCGGGGGCCAGCCCCCGCACCCCCGAGGTATTTCGGGAAAGATGAAGGGGCAAGGGCTTCGGCGGCCAATGGCGTGCGTCCCGGCCTTGCCGGTCGCAAAATATTCCGGAGGCGGCGGGGCAGGGGCCCGTGTGCTGCACCCGTCCGCGCGGTTGCGGCGATCAGGCGATGATGTCGGGGAAGATGCGGTCCTCGATCGCGGCGATCTGGTCCTTCAGGGCAAGCTTGCGCCGCTTGAGCCGCTGCAGCGTCAGCATGTCGGCGGTGCCCTTGTCCTGCAGCGCGCGGACAGAGTCGTCGAGGTCCCGGTGCTCGCGCTTGAGCACCTCCAGCCGGACGCGGAGCACCTGCTCTTCGTCCATGCGCAGGGGGTTTTTCGGGGGCGGGCCGTTCATGGCCGCAGAGTGCGCCATTTGCGCCGGCCGGGCAAGCGCCCCTTGCGAGCGCGCCCGCCGCCCCCATATCTTGTGGCGAGCGGCCGCCGATCACGGGGCCGTACCACAGGCACGATCGCTTTACGAAGGACGTGGCATGACGAAAATGGCTTTGGGATCGCATCCCTTCCTGTTGGGCTTCGAGCAGCTGGAACGGCTGGTCGAGCGGACGGCGAAGACGGATGCCGGCGGCTACCCCCCTTACAACATCGAACAGGTGAGCGAGCGGGCCTACCGCATATCGCTGGCCGTGGCCGGTTTCGGCGAGGACGACCTGTCCATCACCGTCGAGGACCGGCAACTGGTGGTGCGCGGACGCCAGTCCGAACCCGAGGCCGATCGCGTGTTCCTGCATCGCGGCATCGCGTCGCGGCAGTTCCAACGGACCTTCGTGCTGGCGGACGGCGTTGACGTGACGGGTGCCAAGCTCAGCCACGGGCTGTTGCACCTGGATCTTGAGCGTGCGCCGCAGGACAGCATCGTCCGCACTATCCCCATCGGGGGGGCGTCCAGCACCAAGCCGTCCCGTCGGACCCAGAAGGAGGGTGAAGAATGACCGAAGAATTTGCCGGACTGATCGATCACAACGCGTCCGAGGACAACATCGTCTATGTCCGCCCGGTATCGGTGTCGGACCTGCCCGAGGAACTGCGCGAGCAGGCGGGCGAACTGGACGAGATCTACGCCGTTCACAACGCCGACGGCGATCGCCTGGCGCTGGTGGCCGACCGCTCGCTGGCGTTCACCGTGGCGCGGCAGAACGACATGGCGCCGGTCAGCGTGCACTGACTGGCTGACGTCATCGCTATTTGCAAGCTTCAGGCCCCGGCATCGTCCGGGGCCTTTTTCGTGCGCACCGGGTCCTTGTGGATGATCACGTCGGCGTTCGGATAGCGCTTGACGATGGCCCGGCGCAGGGCGGCGCCGATATCGTGCGCCTCGGTCAGGGGCAGGTCGCCCCGGATCTCCACGTGCAGGTTGACGAAGACCCGGCTGCCGGCCGTCCGGGTCTTGAGATCATGGAAGCCGACGATCCCCGGCCAGTCTTCGGCCAGCGTCTCGATCCCGCGGATCATGTGGGTGGGCGCGGCCCGGTCCATGAGCGCGTTCCAGGCCCCCACGCCGATGCGCAGCGCGCCGATCGCCAGCATGGCCGCCGCCCCCAGCGCGATCACGCTGTCGAGCGCGTAGAGCCCGAACTGGGCCGCCGCCGCCAGCGCCGCCAGGGCGCCCAGGTTCGGCACCAGGTCGCCCAGGTAATGCAGCCGGTCGGCCAGCACGACGCGGTTGCCGGTCTCGCGCGCGACCCATGTCTGGAACCCGACCAGCGCCGCGGTCAGCGCCACCGACAGGATCATCACGGCGATACCGCCGCCGGCATTCGCGATCGGCGTTTCGGTGTCGGCGAACAGCCGCCCCAGCGCCACGGCGGCGATGGCCCCGGCCGACACCAGGATGAAGGCCGATTGTCCCAGCGCGGCCAGGTCCTCGGCCGAGCTGTGCCCGAAGGCGTGGTCATCGTCCGGCGGGCGCTGGGCATAGCGCACCGCCGCCAGCCCGCCGAGCGACACCATCAGGTCGAGCCCCGAGTCCGCCAGCGACGCGGCCACCGACACCGATCCGGTCGTCCCGAAGGCCCAGAGCTTGGCCGCGACGAGGATCAGCGCCACCGAGACGGAGGCGCCGGTCGCCAGCAGGTTCAGTCTGTCGGGACTCGGGCGTGCCATGGCGCCGGGGTTTAGGGCAGGGCAGGTCCTGCTGGCAAGCGCGACGGGCCTAGTCGATCACCTCGTTCGGGCCGACGCCCCACAGATGCGCCTTGCGCACCCAGCCGCGATGTCCGCCCGCGCGGATCCGGCACCATTCGGGCAGGCACCTGTCGATGCGCGCGACCACGCCGCGCTGGGCGCGGGCGTTCTCGGGGGTCCCGTCGGCGGGCTTCAGCAGCATGGGCGCCTGGTCCGCCTCGACCAGCACCGTGCGGACCCCCGACAGCAGCGAGTAATGCACCCAGCCGCCCTGGCCGTCACGATCCTGCACCCGGCGCCAGTGACCATGCTCGGCCACGATCATGAGGGGCAGGTCCTTGCGGCGATAGACCCAGTCGATCCGGTGGCTGAGCGATGGGCCGCGGCGCACGTTGCCCTCGGTCGCCTTCATCGAGACGAAGCGCGGCATCGGCAGCTGCGTCACCGGCCCGCGGCCGGACGCGCCCAGAAGGGGGCTCTGGGGGCTTTGTGCCATGACCTGCCCGGTGACGACCACCAGGAGAAGCACCGCGACGGCCCATGCCGCCCACACCGATTTCGCTGCCATTCGCCTGCCTGCTCGAGCTGCCATTGCCCTTGGACGGTTCCGCGTCCTGCCGGGGTCTTCGGTGGCCGCCTTACGGCTTGTGCCTTGCCCCATTAGCGGTCAGTTTGCGCCAAACGACGTCGGAACGAAAGCCGGAGGCCACGGGCATGGGAGATGGACGCCTGAGTGTTGTTGTCACGCGACGGTTGCCCGAGGCGGTGGAGTCGCGGCTGTCCGAGCTTTTCGACGTGCGCCTGCGCGACACCGACGCCCCCATGACGCGCGACGAGCTGGCCGCCGCCGTGGCCGATGCGGATGTGCTCGTTCCCACGATCACCGACCGGATCGACGGCCCGCTGCTGGCGCGCGCCGGTCCGCGGCTGAAGCTGATCGCGCATTACGGGGCAGGGGTCGACAACGTGGACGTGGCCACCGCGCGGCAACGTGGCATCCTGGTGTCCAACACCCCCGGCGTGACCGTCGACGACACCGCCGACATGACCATGGCGCTGCTGCTGGCGGTGACCCGCCGCATCCCCGAGGGATTGTCGGTGATGCAGCAGGGCGCGTGGGAGGGCTGGGCGCCCAATGCGTATCTCGGGGGGCGGATCGCCGGGCGGCGGCTGGGCATCCTCGGCATGGGGCGGATCGGCCAGGCGGTGGCGCGGCGCGCCCGCGCCTTCGGCATGGCGGTGCATTACCATAACCGCACGCCACTGCGCGCCCCCATCGAGGAGGCGCTCGAGGCGACCTATCACGACAGCTTCGACCACATGCTCAGCCGGATCGACGTGCTGTCGATCAATTGCCCGCACACGCCCAGCACTTTCCACCTGCTCAATGCCCGGCGCATCGCGCTGCTGAAGCCCTCGGCGGTGGTGGTCAACACCTCGCGGGGCGAGGTCATCGACGAGAACGCGCTCGCCCGCGCGTTGGAGCAGGGCGCCATCGCGGGCGCCGGACTGGACGTGTTCGAGCACGGGACCGAGGTGAACCCCCGGCTGCGCGAACAGCCCAATGTCGTCCTTCTGCCGCACATGGGATCGGCCACGCGCGAAGGGCGGATCGAGATGGGCGAGAAGGTGCTGCTGAACATCAAGACCTTCGCCGATGGCCACCGGCCGCCCGACCAGGTCGTGCCGGGCGTCCTCTAGGCCGCGGGCCGCTGGGGCGCGGCGGCCGCGTCGTCGGTGATGTCCGTCATCCGCATCAGCGTGCAATAGGCCTGGTCCATGCGGTCGCGGATCGGGTCCATCTCGCACCGGATCAGGCGCGGGCCTTTGCCCGGCGCCGGAAGCGGGTAGACATAGACCTGCGGCTCGCCCGCGAAACTGCGACGCAGCGCGTGCGCGGCACGCGTCTCGTAGCGGGACAGCCCGATGATCTCGGTGATGTGCAGGTCCAGCATGCGCGCCGGGGTCGAGCCGTGGAACCGGGCATTGGCCGGGCTGACCGCCAGGTAGCGTTCCGAGGGCCCGATGGCGACCATGCGGTCGGTGCTGGCGGCCAGGAAGGTGGCCAGCTCGTCCGGGTCGGCGACGCTGGAGTCCAGCTTTGCCGGACGGCGCCGCCCCTGGGCGCCCGGTCCCGCCCGTTGTGGCAGGTCGAGGGCGCTCAGCCGATTCGACAGTCTCAGCGCGATGTCGAGATCGCGGCTCTCGTTTACGTCCTGGTATTGTCGGCTGGATCGGCGCACGAAAAAGGCGACCATGTCGCGCAGTTCGGCGGTGCTCTCGGGCTCGTGCCTTTCGGCGGCGTCCGTCAACTCGGCCACCCGGCGCAGCAGGCGTGCATGGGTGCGAGCCGATGTCGAATCGCGCAGCGCAGCGGCCAGATGCGCTTCGGCCAGCTTGAGGGCGTGCGCGATCTCGGTAAAAGTCATGACTCGAAATCCCGGGTAACGACTGGGCAATACATAATCTCGGTGCAACCTAAAGAGGTAGCAGCCTCCCCGTAAAGCGCTGCGAAGGTCGGAAGTCGGCGCGTTCGGCCACGGTTCCGGCGGCGATCGACCCCGGTGCCGCCTTGAAGGTTCACCGATCGGCGGGACTTTTTCGGCAGGTGATCCATGTGGACCGGCAGGGCGGGACACACCGTCCGTTTGCGATTCCGGCCAATGCCGCAAGGCGTTCCGGATTAATAAGAAAACCGAACTATCTTGAAGGGCCAGAAGCAGTGACCACCGGCGAGCGAGCGAAGACCCACGGCGTCAGCGGGCCGAACGAGGCACTGGCAACCGTTGCGGGCGCACGAAATGACGTTGCGTCACCGTGGTGGAAGAGCGCGGTCGGCTACCAGATCTACCCGCGCAGCTTCTGCGACAGTGACGGCGACGGGGTCGGCGACATCCCCGGCATCATCTCGCGGCTGGACCACCTGGCCGATCTCGGGGTCGGGTTCATCTGGCTGAGCCCCGTCTACGCCTCGCCCCAGCGCGACAACGGCTACGACATCAGCGATTACCAGGCGATCCACCACGAATACGGCACGCTGGACGATTTCGACCGGTTGGTGGCCGAGGCGCGCGACCGCGGCATCGGCATCGTCATGGACCTGGTGGTCAACCATTGCTCGGACGAACACGCCTGGTTCAAGGCGGCTGCCGCATCGCGCGACGCGCCCGAGCATGACCTGTTCGTCTGGCGCGAAGGGCGCCCGGGCGGGTTGCCGCCCACCGACAAGCGCGCGATCTTCGGTGGCCCGGCCTGGACCTATGTCGCGGCGGTCGACCGGTGGTACCTGCACCTGTTCAGCCCCGGCCAGCCCGACCTGAACTGGGACAACCCGGCCCTTCGCGACCGGATCTGGTCCATGATGGAATGGTGGATCGACCGCGGCATCGCGGGCTTCCGCATGGACGTGATCGACCTGATCGGCAAGGATGTGGATCGTGGCCTCTTCGACGAGGGGCCGCATATCTGGGACCGGCTCGGCGAGATGCACGACCGCGTGCTGAAAGGACGCGACCTGCTGACCGTGGGCGAAAGCTGGGCCGTCAGCCGCGACACCGTCCTTCAATACGTCGCGGACGCGACACCGCTGGCCATGATGTTTCACTTCGACCACGTGAAGCTGGGCTGGGACCCGCAATTCCACAAGTTCCGCCCGCGCGAGGTCACGCCCCTGATGCTGAAGCGCGAAATCACGGCGTGGCAGACCCACCTGCGCGAATACGGCTGGGATGCGCTGTTCCTGTCGAACCACGACCTGCCGCGCCACATTTCGCGCTACGGTGACGACGGCGTGGGACGGATCGCGTCGGGCAAGGCTCTGGCGGCCATGCTGCACCTGCTGCGCGGCACGCCCTTCGTCTACCAGGGCGAGGAGATCGGCATGGTCAACACCCGCGCCGCGTCGCTGGCCGACGTGGAGGATCTAGAGGCGCACGGCCAATATGCGAGTTTCATGGATGAGGGGCTGAGCCACGACGAGTTCATGGAAGGCGTGAACCTGAACGGCCGCGACAACGCCCGGACGCCGATGCAATGGGATGGGGGGCCGGGCGCCGGCTTCACCGCCGGGACGCCGTGGCTACCGCTGAACCCCAACAGCCGCGCGGTGCACGTCGCCGCCGACCGGGCCGACCCGGACGGCTTGTTCGCCTTCTACCGGCACCTGATCGGCTTGCGCCGCGAGCTGCTGGTGCTGATCCACGGCGGCTTCCAGGCCTACCTGGAGGATCATCCGGCCGTCTTCGCCTTCACCCGCGGCTGGCGCGAACGACGGCTGGCGGTCCTGGTCAACCTGACGGGCGAGGCGCAGGCGTTGGAGCTGCCCGACGCCCTGTGCGGGTCGGGCCGCCCCGTCGTTCATACCCACGCGGCCCGGACGGGCCTGCAAGGCCGCGTCACGCTCGAGCCGTGGGAGGCCGTAGCGCTGTTGCGCTAGGGCAGGGGCCGCGCCCGCTGGCGGATCAGGCGGTGACCAGCTGGTAGGTCTCGGCGGCGAAACTGTTGGTCAGGCGGCGGAAGAACCGCGCGCGAGAGTTGATCGCGGCGCCGATCAGCACGCCGGTGCGCGTCTCGGCGGCTTCGCCGGCCGTCACGTCGAGCGGGTAGCTCGCCACTGTTGCGCCACCGGTGACGATACGCACCGATCCGGTCAGCTGGGACTGGTCGCCCCCGGTGGCGGTGCGAAAGCTGTCGGCGAGATTCAGGCGCGAGATGTCCACGATGATCTGCGCGGTGCCGTCGGCGCCGATCCGGTCGCTGAATTCCTGCCTGAGCTCGGCTTCGAGCGTGGGCGCCAGCTGGTTGCGATACTCGCCCGCCGCGTTCGTCAGGTAGGCGGTGCCGCCGGTGTTCACGGTGATGTCGTTGAAGCGCAGGTTGCGCGCCTCGGCCCGGCTGAGCGGGTTGGAGCGCGGGCCGGGCACACAGGCCGACAGGGTCGCGGCAGAAGCGAGGGCAAGGAAAGAACGGCGATACATAAGGCCTCCCGGGTCATCAGTCGTTAGCCCCGGTAAACCTAGTGCGGTCGCCGTCCGGTCAATCAGCCCTGCGGCGGCTTGGTCTTGTAGACCTGGTCATCGGTGGGGAAGCTGCGATCGCGCACCTCGCCCGCGTATGCCGACACAGCGCGTTCGATTTCGGCGCCGAGGTTGCCGTAGACCTTCACGAATTTCGGCGGGCGGTCGCCCAGGCCCAGCATGTCCTCGAGCACCAGGATCTGCCCGTCGCAGTTCTTCGATGCGCCGATTCCGATGGTCGGGATGTCCACGGCCCGGGTGATCTGGTCGGCCAGCGGCTCGACCACGCCCTCGACGACCAGGGCGAAGGCGCCGGCCTCGGCCACCGCCTTGGCGTCCTGGATGTGCAGCGGCCAGCTGTCCTCGTCGCGGCCTTGCGTCTTGAAGCCGCCCAGCGTGTGGCTGGATTGCGGGGTCAGGCCGATATGGGCCATCACCGGGATGCCGCGCTGGGTGAGGAAGTGGATGGTCTCGGCCATGCGCGCGCCGCCTTCCAGCTTGACCGCGCCGCACTGGGTTTCCTTCATGATCGTGGCGGCGTTGCGGAAGGCCACGTTGGGGCTTTCCTCGTAGCTGCCGAAGGGCATGTCGACGACGATCAGCGCACGCTGGGTGCCGCGCACCACCGCGCGGCCATGCATGATCATCAGCTCCATGGGCACGCCCACGGTGGTCTCCATCCCGTGCATCACCATCCCCAGGCTGTCGCCCACCAGGATGAAATCGGCGTGCTTGTCCACGATCGCCGCGGTGTGCGCGTGGTACGAGGTCAGCGACACGATGGGCTCGCCCCCCTTGCGGGCGGCGATCTGCGGCGCGGTGATGCGGCGGACGGGCTTTTGCGGCTCTGAGCTCATGGGCGGTCCTTCACGGGGGCTATGACGCGGTTGTCGATCAGTAGCACGGGACCGAAGCGAACGGCCAGAAGCACCACGACCGGCTCATCGGGCGTGCCGGTCACGGGGGCCAGGGTCGCGGCGTCGCGGATGTCGATCGACGCGATCTCGGCGCCTTCGGCCCGCTCCAGGATCTCGCGCAGAAGCTTGCGCATCCGCCCCACCGACAGGCCGGGTCGTCCCTGGACGGCCGACAGCGCGGCATGCAGGGCAGGGGCCGCGGCCCGCGCCTCGGGCGTCAGGCGCAGGTTGCGCGACGACATGGCCAGCCCGTCGGCCTCGCGCATGGTGGGCACGCCTTCGATGCGCACGGGGATGTCGAGGTCGCGCACCATGGTGCGGATCACCTGCAACTGCTGGTAGTCCTTCTCGCCGAAATAGGCGGCGTCGGGCTGGCAGATGTTGAACAGCTTCGTGACCACCGTGGCCACGCCCCGGAAATGGCCGGGCCGCAGGCGACCGATCAGGATCTTCGCCAGCTGCGTGGTCTCGACGACGGTCTGCGCGTCGGGGTGGTACATCTCGGCCGGGGCGGGGGTGAAGACGGCGTCGACGCCCTCGGCCCGCAAGAGCGCAAGGTCGGCCTCGGCCGCGCGGGGATAGGTGTCGAGATCCTCGTTGGGTCCGAACTGCGTGGGGTTCACGAAGATGGTGGCGATCACGTGGTCGTTCTCGGCCCGGGCGCGGCGCACCAGGCTCAGGTGCCCCTCGTGGAGCGCGCCCATGGTCGGCACCAGCCCCACCGTCCCGGGCAATGCCGCGCGAAAGCTGCGCAGGCTTGTCTTCGTCTCGCATATGTCCATCGCAACTCCCCCCGGTCGCGTGCCCCGCGGCGGGGCTGCCCTCGATCCCGCAGATAGCCCGGAGGCCCCCGCGGGTCCAAGGGGGAAAGCCTCGCACGCCAAAGGCGATTGTGGGGCGCCGGCCACAGGCTGTCGCAATGTCAAATGACAATGGCACCGGCTGACGTGGTCCGTGTTAAGGTCACCGGATAACACGCGCAAAAAGCGCGGAAAAGACAGAGGCAGGCCGGAACGTGACGATAGCCAAGGGCACGTTCGTCATCGCTTGGTCGCAAACGGAACTCGACGGGCTTCGAGCGCCGCCACCCACGGCGCTCATGGCCGGAGCATGCTGGTCATGGACCGGCGAGGCGGTGTGCGTTGACGACACGAACCATATACTGGTCCTCAGGGGCCATGAAGGACAAGCTGATCTCGGGCGGCGCGCGGCGCGAGCTGCGCATCGCATGCTGCGGCGCGCGGCTGTCGATATCGGTGAACCACTGGACCCCGAAGCGGCGGATCTCGACCCCGACCGTGCCTTCACGGTCACCGACGGACACCAGGTCTGGCGTCTCGCCCTGATCGAAACGGCGCTGGCGGCGCAGCCGCTTCTGATGGCGCAGGGAACCCTGCCGCCGCGCGGCCGCGATCTCTGGGTCGTCCGTGCGCCAGAACCGTCCCCGTCGCGCCTGATGCGGCCCGATCCTAGGGTGATCTGCTTCACCGCCGGGACGACGTTGCTGACGCCGGATGGATACCGTCCGGTAGAAGACCTGGGCGCGGGCGATCGGATCATGACCCGCGACGACGGGGCGCAGGAGATCCTGTGGATCGGCGAGACGACCCTGTCTGGCGCGCGGCTGGCGGCCGCGCCGCACCTGCGCCCGGTCCGACTGCGCGCCCATGCCATGGCCGACGGGATGCCAGATGGCGACCTGCTGGTGTCGCCCCGGCACCGCATCCTGGTGGGCGGGCAGGCGGCGCGCGACCTGTTCAACACGCCCGAGGTCCTGGTCGCCGCGCGCGACCTGGTGAACGACCGGACGATCCTGGTCGACCATTCCTCGCGGTCGGTGCGCTATGTCCATATTCTGATGGAGCGCCACCAGGTGATCTTCGCCAACGGGATCGCGTCCGAGAGCTTTCATCCCGCCGACGCGGATCTCGACGCGCTGGCGCCCGCTGACCGGGTTGCGCTGGAACGGGCCGTTCCGGGACTTCCCGCCAACCCCGAAGGCTACGGCGATCCGGCCCGCCGCAGGCTGGGTCCGGCCGAGGCCGCGATCCTTCTGCAAGGCGCCCGGTCGGACGCATTGACACTGTCCGCAGGGCGCGTATAAGCCGCCGCTCATTGGTGTTGGTGGCCCCCGCAAGGGGATGCCTGTCGGCGGCGGGAATGCTCCCAAGGCAAAGGACAACGCCCTTTTGACATGACAAAAGGAGATCAGCCGTGACCAAACGCACGTCTGCCAAGTACAAGATCGACCGCCGCATGGGCGAAAACATCTGGGGTCGCCCCAAATCGCCGGTGAACCGCCGCGAATACGGCCCCGGCCAGCACGGCCAGCGCCGCAAGGGCAAGATGTCCGACTTCGGCATCCAGCTGCGCGCCAAGCAGAAGCTCAAGGGCTACTACGGCGACCTGACCGAGAAGCAGTTCCGCCGCATCTATGCCGAAGCCGAGCGTCGCCGCGGCGACACCGGTGAGATCCTCATCGGCCTGCTGGAGCAGCGCCTGGACGCCGTCGTCTATCGCGCCAAGTTCGTGGCGACCGTCTTCGCCGCCCGTCAGTTCGTGAACCATGGCCACGTGCTGGTGAACGGCAAGCGCGTGAACATCCCCTCCTACCGCGTCAAGGAAGGCGACGTGGTCGAGGTGCGCCAGAAATCGAAGCAGCTCGCCTCGGTGCTGGAAGCCGCCGGGCTGCCCGAGCGTGACGTTCCCGACTACCTGGACGTGGATCACTCGAAGATGACCGCCACCTTCACCCGCGTGCCCAGCCTGGGCGATGTGCCCTACCCGGTGCAGATGGAACCGAACCTGGTCATCGAATTCTACGCCCAGAACTAAGGGCGCGAAGACCGAAGAATTTCCAAGGGCCGTCCCTTCCGGGGCGGCCCTTTTCGTGTCTGCCATCGCGCCGCGTTTTCCGGGACGAGGCACCGGGGATCCTTCGCGCCGGCACCGCCAGTCCGGCGGGCAGCCGCACCGTCCCGGCGGGGCCTCACTGTTTCCCAAAAACTCAATTCCCGACCCGCGTCCAAACGCGTCTGGTCAGGCTCGGACCGCAACGCTAGAAGGTGCGGGACACGGGAAGGACAGCCACAATGACACACGCCATCGAGCCCAAGGCCGGCATCATGGAAATCGCGCCCTACCAGGGCGGGGCGAGCCATGCCGAGGGCGTCAGCGACGTGGTCAAGCTGTCGTCGAACGAGAACCCGCTGGGCCCGCCCGAGTCGGCGCGCGAGGCGCTGCGCAAGACCGCGCACTTGCTGCACCGCTACCCGTCCACCGACCACATGAGCCTGCGCCAGGCCATCGGCGAGGTGCACCACCTGGACCCCGCGCGCATCATCTGCGGCGCGGGCAGCGACGAGATCATCCACATGATCTGCCAGGCCTATACCGGCCCCGGCACCGAGGTGATCCACACCGAGCATGGCTTCGCCATGTACCGCATCAGCACGCTGGCCTCGGGCGCCACGCCGATCGAGGTCCCCGAGCACGAGCGCAAGGTCGACGTGGACGCCATCCTCGACGCCGTGAGCTTCCGCACCCGTCTGGTTTTCGTCGCGAACCCCGCCAATCCCACCGGCACCATGCTGGGCAGCAACGAGATGGGCCGCCTTGCGGCCGAGCTGCCCGATCACGTGCTGCTGGTGCTGGACGGCGCCTATGCCGAGTATGTCGACGGCTACGATGGCGGCGCCAAGCTGGTGGACAAGCGCGAGAATGTCGTGATGACGCGCACCTTCTCGAAGATCTACGGGCTGGGCGGCCTGCGGGTCGGCTGGGCCTATGGACCGGCCCACGTGATCGACGTGCTGAACCGGGTGCGCGGCCCCTTCAACCTGGGCGAGGCGCAGCTGGCGGCCGCCGAGGCCGCCGTGCGCGACCGGGAATTCGTCGACCGCTCGCGCGCCGAGAATGCCCGCATGCGCACCTGGATGGCCAAGGCGCTGGCCGAGATCGGCGTCATGTCCGACACCTCGACCGCAAATTTCGTGCTGGCGCGCTTCGACAACGCCGACGAGGCCGATGCCTGCGAGGCGCATCTGCGCGCCGACGGGCTGCTGGTGCGCAAGGTGGCGGGCTACAAGCTGCCCAATTGCCTGCGCATCACCGTGGGCGACGAGGCGTCGTGCCGCCGGGTCGTCCATTCCATCGGGCAGTTCAAGGGCCAGGACGGGTGAGCCATCCGCCGGTCTACGAACGGGTCGCGCTGATCGGGCTGGGGCTGATCGCGGGCTCCATGGCGCTGGCCATGAAGCGCGCGGGCCTCGTGGGCGAGATCGTGGGCACCGCCCGCACCGCCGCCACGCGCGGGGTCGCGTTGAAGCGCGGCCTGTGCGACCGCGTGTGCGAGACGGCGGCCGAGGCCGTGAAGGATGCCGACCTCGTGGTCCTGTGCGTTCCCGTCGGCGCGATGGAGACCATCGCCATCGAGATCGCGCCACACCTGGCGCCGGGCGCCACCGTCACCGACGTGGGCTCGGTCAAGCGCGCCGTCATCGACGCCGTGGCCCCGCACATGCCCGACGGCATCCACTTCATCCCGGGCCACCCCCTTGCCGGGACCGAGCAATCGGGCCCCGAGGCAGGCTTTGCCGAGTTGTTCGAGAACCGCTTCACCCTGCTCATCGACGACGGGGCCGACCCCGACGCCATCGCCCGGCTGGCCAGGCTCTGGACCGAGATGGGCGCGCGGGTCGAGGTCATGGATGCCGATCACCACGACCTTGTGCTGGCCGTGACCAGCCACACGCCGCACCTGATCGCCTACACCATGGTGGGCGTGGCCGACGACCTGCGCCGCGTCACCGACAGCGAGGTCATCAAGTATTCCGCCGCCGGCTTCCGCGACTTCACCCGGATCGCGGCCAGCGACCCGACCATGTGGCGCGACGTGTTCCTGACCAACAAGGACGCGACGCTGGAAATCTTGGGCCGCTTCACCGAGGAGCTTTTCGCCCTGCAACGCGCCATCCGCACAGGCGATGGCGAGATGCTTCACGACTATTTCACTCGCACCCGGGCGATCCGGCGCGGCATCATCGATGCGGGACAGGATACCGCGACGCCGGACTTCGGCCGCGGGGGAGGCAAGCGATGAGACGCGTCTTGTTGGCTTTGACCGCGCTGCTGGTTCTGGGCAGCTGCGGCAGCCGCTTGATTCACTTGGCCAGCCGGGACGCGGCGTCCCTGCCGGGCCAGGCGCTCTGCGGCGATCCCGCCATCCGCGGCCAGCTGGCCGAACCGGTGGGCGGCGCGGGGGCGTGCGGCATCGAGAATCCCGTGCGCGTCAGCAGCGTTGCGGGCGTCGTCCTGTCGCAATCGGCGCTGCTGGATTGTTCCGCGGCGCGGTCCCTGCGGGTCTGGGTCGACGACGTGGCCAAGCCCGCGGTCGGGCGGCGCGGCGGCGGGCTGAGTTCGCTGGACGTTGCCGCGCATTACGCCTGCCGCACCCGCAACAACCAGTCCGGCGCGCGGATCTCCGAGCACGGGCGCGGGCGGGCCATCGACATCTCGGCCATCGGCCTCAGGGATGGCGAACGGATCTCGGTGTTGGATCACTGGTCGACCTACCGCCGCGGGCGGCTTTTGCGCCGGTTGCACGGCGGGGCCTGCGGTCCGTTCGGCACGGTGCTGGGGCCTGAGTCCGACCGGTTCCACCAGGACCACTTCCACTTCGACACGGCCAGCTATCGGTCGGGACCGTACTGCCGGTAATCGGCAGGGGCTTGCGCGCCAGAACGGGCCACCGGCCTGCGCCGATGGCCCGAGATGATCAGGTCTTCGGGTAGCCCAGATCCGCGATACGCTCGCGCAACTCATCCAGGATCGCGGGATCGTCGATGGTGGCGGGCACCTTCACGGTGTCGCCGTCGGCGAGCTTGGCCATGGTTGCGCGCAGCGTCTTGCCGGACCGCGTCTTGGGCAGGCGTTCGACCACCACCGCCAGCTTGAAGGCCGCGACCGGGCCGATCTTGTCGCGCACGAGCTGCACGCATTCGCGGCAGATCTCGGCGTGGTCGCGGTTGACCCCGCGCGTCAGCGTCAGGAAGCCCATGGGCAGCTGTCCCTTCAGGTCGTCCGCCACGCCCACCACGGCGCATTCGGCCACGTCTGGATGGGTGGCGAGCACCTCTTCCATCAGGCCGGTGGACAGGCGATGCCCCGCCACGTTGATGACGTCATCGGTGCGCGCCATGATCCAGATATAGCCGTCCTCGTCCTTCCGGCCGGCGTCGCCGGTCTCGTAATAGCCGGGGAAGGCGTTCAGGTAGGCGGACTTGAATCGCTCCTCGGCGTTCCACAGGCCCGGCAGCGTGCCCGGCGGCAGCGGCAGCTTGACCGCGATGGCCCCCAACTCGCCCGCGGGCAATTCCTGGCCGTCCTCGCCCAGGATGCGCACGTCGTAGCCCGGCATCGGCACGGTGGGCGAGCCGATCTTGACCGGCAGCGGTTCGATCCCGACGGGGTTGGCGACCATGGGGAAGCCGGTTTCGGTCTGCCACCAGTGGTCGTAGACCGGCTTGCCGGTCTTGTCCTGCAGCCACTCGATCGTGGCGGGGTCCGCGCGCTCGCCTGCCAGGTAGATCGCGCGCAAGCCGCTCAGGTCATGGTTTCGCAGGAATGTCGCGTCCGGGTCCTCACGCCGCACCGCACGGAAGGCAGTGGGGGCGGTGAAGAAGGACTTCACGCCGTGTTCCTCGATGACGCGCCAGAAGGTGCCTGCGTCGGGGGTGCCCACCGGCTTGCCCTCGAACACGACCGAGGTGTTCCCGTGGATCAGCGGCGCGTAGCAGATGTAGCTGTGGCCGACGACCCAGCCCACGTCCGACGCGGCCCAGAAGACCTCGCCCGGGTCGACGTTGTAGACGGCCTTCATCGTCCAGTTCAGCGCAACGAGGTGCCCGCCGGTGGCGCGCACCACGCCCTTGGGCTGCCCGGTCGTGCCGGACGTGTAGAGGATGTAGCAGGGATGGTCGCCGCGCACCGGCACGCAGTCGGCGGGCGTCACGTCTTCCTGCACCTCGTCCCAGTCCAGGTCGCGCCCGGCGATCAGGTCGGCGCGCAGCTGCTCGCGCTGGAAGATGATGCAGAACTCGGGCTTGTGGGCGGCCAGGTCGATGGCCCCGTCCAGCAGCGGCTTGTAGGCCACGGTGCGCGACGGTTCGATCCCGCAGGATCCCGCGATGATCGCCTTGGGCTTGGCGTCGTCGATGCGGGTCGCCAGCTCGGCCGAGGCGAAGCCGCCGAACACGACCGAGTGGATGGCACCGATCCGCGCGCAGGCCAGCATGGCGACGACGGCCTCGGGCACCATGGGCATGTAGATGATGACCCGGTCGCCGGTCTCGACCCCCTGCGCCTTCAGCGCGCCGGCCAGCCGCGCGCATTGTTCCTTGAGCTCGGCATAGGTGATTGTCTTCTTCTGGCCGGTCACGGGGCTGTCCCAGATCAGGGCGGCCTGGTCGGCGCGCCCGCCCTCGGCGTGACGGTCCACGGCGTTGTAGCAGGTGTTGGTGATGCCGTCGCCGAACCAGTTGTAGATCGGGCTGGCGGTGTCATCGAGCGCGCGGGTCGGGAAACTGTCCCAGTGGATCGCGCGCGCCTGCTCCATCCACCAGGCTTCCGGGTCTGCCTCCCAGGCGGCGTAAGTCTCGGCGTAGCTGGTCATGTGGTCTCCTCCCCTGATCGGGGCGGATTATGCCGCCCCGCGCCGCCGCGACAAGCACGGTCCCGGGATGGCATCGCTAACAGGCGCCGATTTCTCATGCCGAGGTCTGAATGCGACACCGACGACGCGGATGATCGCGCGGGCCGGAGGGGCAGGGGGCATCCTGTACCCAGGGCCACGCATGTCCGCGACGGCCCGGACCCGGAGATCGAAGATCATGCCCGACAAGTCCCCGAAAAAGAAGATGAAGCAGCCCCGCCCGGCGCCACCGGCGCCGACGGCCGACCCGTCCCCCGCGAAGCAACAGCAGAAGAAAGGCTCGAAACCCGCCCGCTGAGGGTCTGTCGAAACCTCCTGCAAGACCGGCCGGGACGTGGCGCCCGGCCGGCGCGGCACGCCCCGAAGCACGTCCGTTGCCGCCAGAGTGCCGACCCTCCGGCCAGTTCAAGCTCAGCCGTAATGCGCCACTGGCGTCCCGGCGATGGCCGACATGTTCAGAAGGCCGCGCGCGGTGATCGAGCTGGTGACGATATGGGCGCGGTTGCCCATGCCCATGAGGATCGGCCCCACCTCGAGCCCGCCCGCCTTCATCTTCAGGATGTTGCGCACGCCCGAGGCGGCGTCGGTATTGGCGAAGACCAGCGTGTTGGCCGCGCCTTCCATCCGGCTGGACGGGAAGATGCGGGCCCGCAGCTCGCCGTCGAGCGCGGCATCGGCGTGCATCTCGCCCTCGTAGCAGAAGTCGCGCGGCTGGCTGTCCAGGATCTCGAGCGCGGCGCGCATCCGCAGCCCGGTGTCGCAGTCGAAATTGCCGAACTGCGAATGCGAACACAGCGCGATCTTCGGCTCGACCCCGAAGCGGCGCACGTGCCGCGCGCTCGACACGACCGTGTCGGCGATCTGCTGGGGCGTGGGCTGCGGGTTCACGTGGGTGTCGGCCACGAAGAGCGGCCCGTCCTCGAGGATCATCAGCGACAGGGCGCCCACCGCGTGCAGGTCCTTCGTGCCCAGCACCTGGCTGATGTAATTCAGGTGCCACAGGTACTGCCCGAACGTCCCGCAGATCATCGAGTCGGCCTCGTCCCGCTGCACCATGACGGCGCCGATGGCGGTGGTGTTGGTGCGCATGATCGCCTTCGCCAGGTCTGGCGTCACGCCGCGCCGTTCCATGATCTTGTGGTAGGTCTGCCAATAATCGCGGTAACGGGCATCGTTTTCGGGGTTCACGATGTCGAAGTCCTGTCCCGGCCGGATCTGGAGACCCGCCCGCTCGGCCCTCAGCTCGATCACCTCGGGGCGGCCGATGAGAATGGGCTTGTCCGTGGTCTCTTCCAGCATGGCGTGGGCCGCGCGCAGCACGCGCTCGTCCTCGCCCTCGGTGAAGACGATACGGCGCTCGGCGGTCCCGGCGGCCTCGAAGACGGGCCGCATGATCAGCGCCGAGCGGAAGACCGAGCTGTCGAGCCGGCGCTTGTAGGCGTCGAGATCCTCGATCGGCCGTTCGGCCACGCCGGACTCGATCGCGGCACTGGCCACCGCGCGGGCGACGACCCCCATGAGCCGTGGATCGAAGGGTTTGGGGATCAGGTAATCGGGGCCGAAGGTCAGCTGTTCGCCCTTGTAGGCGGCGGCGGCTTCGGCGCTGGTGGTCTTGCGGGCGAGTTCGGCGATACCCTCGACGCAGGCGATCTTCATGGCGTCGTTGATGGTGGTCGCCCCCACGTCCAGCGCGCCCCGGAAGATGAACGGGAAACACAGCACGTTGTTGACCTGGTTCGGGAAATCCGACCGGCCCGTGGCGATCAGCGCGTCCGGCGCGACCTCGCGCGCGGCCTCGGGATCGATCTCGGGGGTGGGGTTGGCCAGCGCGAAGATGATCGGCCGCTCGGCCATGCGCCCGACCATCTCGGGCGTGAGGATGTTGGGGCCCGACAGCCCCAGGAACAGGTCGGCGCCGTCGATCACGTCGTCCAGCTTTCGCGGCCCGCCGGGTTGGGCATACTCGGCTTTCTGGGGCGTCATCTCGGCCTCGCGGCCCTCGTGGACCAGCCCCTCGATGTCGCAAAGCCACACGTTCTCGCGCTTGACCCCCAGTTTCAGCAGCATGTTCAGGCAGGCGATCCCCGCCGCGCCGCCGCCCGTCGATACCACCTTGATCTCGTCGAAGCTTTTCTTGGCGAGCAGCAGGGCATTGGTCGCGGCGGCCGAGACGACGATGGCAGTGCCGTGCTGGTCGTCGTGGAACACGGGAATGTTCATCCGCTGGCGGCAAAGCTCCTCGACGATGAAGCAGTCGGGCGCCTTGATGTCCTCGAGGTTGATGGCGCCGAAGGTCGGCTCCAGCGCGCAGACGATGTCGGCCAGCCGCTCGGGGTCGGATTCGTTCAGCTCGATATCGAAACAGTCGATATTGGCGAATTTCTTGAAAAGGACGGCCTTGCCTTCCATCACCGGCTTGGACGCCAGCCCGCCGATGTTGCCAAGACCCAGAACGGCCGACCCGTTGCTGACCACGGCCACGAGGTTGCCCCGCGCGGTGTAGTCCCGGGCCGTCGTCGGGTCGGCCTTGATCTCGAGACAGGCCTCGGCCACCCCCGGCGAATAGGCCCGCGCCAGGTCGCGCCCGTTGGCCAGCGGCTTGGTCGCGCGGATCTCGAGCTTGCCGGGCTGCGGATGGCGGTGATATTCCAGCGCGGCCGCGCGCAGCGCCTGTTTCTTGTCCTCGTCCATCTCTGCCCTCCGCGGTGGTGTTTACCTTGGGATACGGTGTCGCGTTCCCCGTGGGAAGGGCGCGCGTTACACTCCCAGCGCCGAGCGAAGGATCGGAAGAAGCGCGGCCGCCGCCACGCCGATCGCCGCGCCAAGGCCCAGCCGGGCCCCGGTGCGCATGCCTTGCGGCACCAACGCGCCGAGCAGCGCGCAGATCACGCCGTAGAAAATGAGGGGCACGAGATCCACGGCAGCCTCCGCGCGGTGCGATACCGCTGAAGGCTACGCCCTGAAGCGTCCGCGCGGCAAGCGTTCAGCCCGTTCCGCGCCCGGTGCTTTCTTGCAGCCGGTCGATGGCCTTGGACGCATCGGCCTTGGACAGGTCGGGGTCGAACGGCTCGCCCGCTTCCTCGCACAGCGTCTTGAGGTACGATGCTTGAGCGCCGGTCATCATCTCGTCCCCGGTCACCCAGGCATCCACGGGCTTGTCGGCATTGCCGGGGGCGTCCGCCTTGGGGGTGTCGGTCGTGTCGGTCATGGTGTCTCTCCGTCGGAAATTGTTCTTTATTTGTTCCAGCGGATGGCGCGCCAGCGGGTTCCGCATGCGCCGCTGCTGTCGGATCAGTCGTCCTTCAGCGCCGCGATCCGGGCGTCGGCCTGGTCCTGGGTCAGGGTGGCGTCGAACGCCTCGCCCTTTTTCTCGCACAGCTCGCGCAGCTGTGTCGCCTGAACCTCGGTCATGGGCTCGTTGCCGTGGGGGTTTTCACCGGACTCCACGGCGCCGCCGACGGGGAAGGACGCCACGTCCATGGGGCTGTGTTTCTTCTGGTCGTCGCTCATCGCGGTCTCCTCACCTTGCGTCATGGGGGAAATGCGCGGCGCGCGATCCGGGTTCCGCTTGCCAAGCCCCACCGGCCGGATCAGATTGTCCGTCATGACCGACGATCTGTTGTCCGCCGCCCGCGCCGTGCGTGAAAACGCCCATGCGCCCTATTCCAGGTTCAAGGTTGGCGCCGCGCTGCGTTCGACCGAGGGAAACCTGCACCGCGGCTGCAACGTGGAGAACGTGGCCTACCCCGAAGGCACCTGTGCCGAGGCGGGTGCGATCGCCGCCATGGTCGCGGCGGGCGACACGCGCATCGCCGCCATTGCCGTCATCGCCGATTGCCCGGCGCCGGTGCCGCCCTGCGGCGGCTGCCGTCAGAAACTGGCCGAGTTCGCGGATGGCACCGTGCCCGTGACGCTGGCGACGACCGACGGGCAGGTTTTTGAGACGACCGTGGCGGACCTGCTGCCGGGTGCCTTCGACGCGGGCCACATGGACCGCGCGTGAGCGTTCGCGACACCCTCGCCAGCCTGCGCCGCGGTGACGTGCCCGGGGCCGCCGACCTGGCCGCGTTCGCCGCCGGGCTTGCCGATGGGCAGGTGACCGATGCCCAGGCGGGCGCGTTCGCCATGGGCGTCTGCCGGGGCCCGGGGCTGGGCGAGGCGGGGCGCGTCGCGCTGACCGCCGGGATGGCCGACAGCGGGGACCGGCTGACCTGGGACCTGCCGGGTCCGGTGGTCGACAAGCATTCCACCGGCGGCGTCGGCGACCCGGTCTCGCTGATCCTTGCGCCCGCGCTGGCGGCGCTGGGCGGCTTCGTCCCGATGATCTCGGGCCGCGGGCTGGGGCACACCGGCGGCACGCTGGACAAGCTCGAAGCGATCCCCGGCCTGTCGGTCGCGCTGGAGCATGACGCGTTCGAGCGGGTCGTCCGCGACACCGGCACCGCCATCGTGGCGGCCAGCCGGGCGATCGCGCCGGCGGACAAGCGGCTCTACGCCATCCGCGACGTGACCGCGACGGTCGACCAGGTGGACCTGATCTGCGCCTCGATCCTGTCGAAGAAACTGGCCGCGGGGCTGGGCGCATTGGTTTTGGATGTGAAATGCGGCTCAGGCGCGTTCATGCGCGATCCGGCGGCGGCGCGGGACCTGGCCCGGGTGCTGGTCGAAACGGCGACCGGCGCGGGCCTGCCCACCCGCGCGCTCATCACCGCGATGGACCAGCCGCTGGCCCCGGCGATGGGCAACGCGACCGAGATCCGGGCGGTGATGGCCGTGCTCGACGGCGGGGCGACCGACAGCCGGCTCGCCCGCGTGACCGCCGCGCTGGGGGGCGAGCTTCTGCACATGGCGGGCCTGGCGCAAAGCCCCGAGGACGGCAGTGCGCGCATTTCCGAGGCGATCACGGACGGACGCGCGATGGAGCGCTTCGCTGCCATGGTGGCGGGGCAGGGCGGCCCATCGGATTTCGCGCAGACGTGGGACGCGGTGCTGCCGCGCGCGCCGGTGATCCGCGACATTCCCGCCCCCACGGATGGCTACCTCGCCAAGGCCGACGGCACCGCGCTGGGCCATGCGGTGGTGGCGATGGGCGGCGGGCGCGCGCGGGACGGCGATGCGATCGACCCGTCCGTGGGTCTGGACGCCATCGCGCCGCTAGGCGCGCGGCTTGCCGAGGGCGACCCGCTGGCGCGGGTCCACGCCGCGGATGAGGCCGCCGCCGACCGGGCCGCGGCGGCGGTGCTGGCGGCGCTCACCCTGTCGGACAAGGCCCCGGACGCCACGCCCCTGATCGCGGAGCGGATCGCATGAGCATCGCCCTGACCCCCTCCATCACTGGTCCTCAAATACTTCTGCCCTGCACGGGCCACCAGGTGGGAGACCTCGGATGAGCGCGCGGGCTTTCCTCGTGGTGCTCGACTCGGTCGGCATCGGCGGCGCGCCGGACGCGGACGCATTTGGTGACGAAGGCGCCAATACCGTGGGCCACATCGCCCGGGCGCTGGCGGGCGGTGACCGGCCCCTGCGTCTGCCGAATCTCGACGCGCTGGGGCTGGGCCGGGCGGTGACGCTCGCCTCGGGCCTCGACGCGCCGGGTCTCGGCGCCGGGGCGCAGGGCCGTTGGGGCGCGGCAACCGAGGTCTCGCCGGGCAAGGACACGCCCTCGGGCCACTGGGAGCTTGCCGGGCTGCCGGTGCCGTGGGAATGGACCTTCTTCCCGAAGGAAGATCCCTGCTTCCCGCCCGAGCTGGTCGAGAAGGTCTGCGCGCTCGCGGGCTGCGACGCCATTCTCGGCAACCGCCATGCCTCGGGAACCAACATCATCGAGGAAGAGGGCGCCGAGCACATGCGGACGGGCCGCCCGATCTGCTATACCTCCACCGACAGCGTGTTCCAGATCGCCGCCCACGAAGAGGTCTTCGGCCTCGACCGGTTGATCGACCTCTGCGCCGCGCTGGCGCCCGATCTGCACGCCATGCGGGTGGGCCGGGTCATCGCGCGGCCGTTCCTGGGCGATGCCGATAGCGGCTTCACCCGGACGGCCAACCGCCGCGACTTCGCTATCGCGCCGCCCGCGCCGACGCTGTGCAACTGGGCCAAGGACGCGCGCCGCGACGTGCATTCCGTGGGCAAGATCGCCGACATCTTCTCGATGCAGGGGATCGACACGCGGGCCAAGGGCTCGGACGCGGAACTGCTCGACCACCTGCGCGCGCGGATGGACGATGCCGCGCCGGGCAGCCTGACCTTCGCCAATTTCGTCGAGTTCGACAGCGCCTACGGTCACCGCCGCGATCCCGACGGCTACGCCCGGCACCTGGAATGGTTCGACGCGGCGCTGCCCGACCTGGTCGCGCGGCTCGGTCCCGATGACATCCTGGTCATCACCGCCGACCACGGCAACGATCCCACCTGGCGCGGCACCGACCACACCCGTGAACGGGTGCCGGTGCTGGTCGCGGGGGCGGGCGCTGGCGAGATCGGCCACTGCGCCTTCGTCGACGTGGCCGCCAGCATCGCAACCCATCTGGGCCTTCCGGACACCGGCCCGGGAAGGAGCTTCCTGTGATCCCGAAGATCGAACTTCACCTGCACCTGGAAGGCGCGGCGCCGCCCGCCTTCATCCGTGGTCTCGCATCCGAGAAGGGCGTCGACCTGTCGTCGATCTTCGATGGCCAGGGGCGCTATGCCTACCGCGATTTCAACGACTTCCTGCGCGTCTACGAGGCGGCCTGCACCGTGCTGCAAACGCCCGAGGACTTCGCGCGGCTGACCCGCGCGGTGCTGGCGCAATCGGCCGAGGAAGGCGTCATCTACACCGAGGCGTTCCTGTCGCCCGATTTCTGCGGCGGCCGTAACCTGGGGGCCTGGCGCGACTACCTCGCGGCCATGCAGGAAGCGGCCAGCGAGGTGCCCGAGGTCGAGATGCGGGGCGTCGTCACCTGCATCCGCCATTTCGGCCCCGACGCCGCGAAGGAGGCCGCGCGCTGCGCCGCCGAGACCGCCGGCGATTTCATCACCGGCTTCGGTATCGCGGGTGACGAGATGGCAGGCCACCCGCGCGATTTCACCTACAGTTTCGACATGGCGCGCGAGGCGGGGTTGGGCCTGACCGCCCATGCCGGCGAATGGGGCGGCCCCACCTCGGTGCGCGACGCGCTGGATCATCTGCGGGTCAGACGCATCGGCCACGGCGTCCACGCCATCCGCGACGCGGGGTTGGTCGAGCGGCTGGCGCGCGACGGCATCACGCTCGAGGTCTGCCCGGGCAGCAACATCGCGCTTGGCGTCTACGGCCGATGGCGCGACCATCCCATCGACGAATTGCGTGCGGCCGGGGTGCCGGTCACCGTGTCGACCGACGATCCGCCGTTCTTCCACACCACGATGCGGGACGAATACGCCCACCTGTCGGACCTGTTCGGCTGGGACGACACGATGTTCGCCGAGATCAACCGCACCGCCGCGCGCGCTGCCTTCTGCGACGAAGACACCCGCGCGGCCCTTCTCAAGCGGATCGATGCGGGCTAAGCCCGGCCCCGCAACCCGAACACGCCCGCCGAAGGACCGCCCATGACCCAGCACCTGACCGTCGTCGAACACCCGCTGATCCAGCACAAGCTGACCATCATGCGCGACCAGGCGACCTCGACCGCCGTGTTCCGCCAGCTTCTGCGCGAGATCAGCCAGCTGCTGGCCTACGAGATCACGCGCGACCTGCCGCTGACAACCACCCGGATCGACACCCCGATCCAGCCCATGGACGCGCCGAAACTGGCGGGCCGCAAGCTGGCGCTGATCTCGATCCTGCGCGCGGGCAACGGCCTTCTGGACGGGATGCTCGAGCTGATCCCCTCGGCGCGGGTGGGGTTCGTAGGACTCTATCGGGACGAGGAAACGCTCGAGCCGGTGGAATATTACTTCAAGGTGCCCGATCTCATGTCCGAGCGTGTCGTCATCGCGGTGGACCCGATGCTGGCCACCGGCAACAGCTCGGCCGCGGCGATCCAGAAACTGAAGGATGCCGGCGCCAAGGATATCCGCTTCCTGTGCCTGCTGGCCGCGCCCGAGGGCGTCGAGCGGATGAAGCAGGCGCATCCGGACGTGCCCATCGTCACCGCCGCCTTGGACGAGCGGTTGAACGAGAAAGGCTATATCGTGCCGGGCCTTGGCGACGCCGGGGACCGCATGTTCGGTACGAAATAGCGCGCCGCGCCCTTTACCCCCCGACGCCCCCCGTGCATCGTATCGCCATGCACCTAGAGTCCGGGGGGACACCATGCTGAGAACCGTTTGCCTGTCGCTGGCGCTGGCGCTGTCGGGCGTCGCCACCACGAGCCTCGCGCAGGATCTGCGCACCGACCTGGCCGATGCCGGCCCGCCGGCCGAGTTTCCGCCCGCGGGCTTCAACGGCCGCCAGTTCGTCGATAGCCGGGGCTGCGTCTACGTACGCGCGGGCGCCATCGGCGAAACCAGCTGGGTGCCTCGCGTCACCGGGAACCGCCGCGTGCTGTGCGGCTTCAAGCCGACCGAGTTCCGGCGCACGGCGCGTGCCGAGCTTCCGGTGATCCCCGATCCCGCACCGGCGCAGACCAACACCGCTGCCGCCGCACCCGCCCCGGCAGCCCCCCGCGTCCTGGCGACGCCCACGCCGCGCAGCACGGCAACGGCCCCGCGGACCATCGCGACGCCGACCCCGCGCAGCACCGCGCAGGCGCCGACCCCGCCGCGCGCCGGGTCCACCGATGGACTGCGGCCCATGCCCTACCGCGCCGCGCGCAACGTGTCGTCCTCGGAACTGGCCGCCGAGCCCGTGACCCCCAACACCCGCCGCAGCGTGGCCACCGCGCCGCGCAGCGTGGCGACAACACCGCGTGTCGGCGCGCCGTCCGAGGTGTTCGAGCTTCAGCCGGGCGACCGCATCCGCGTGCCCAGCGTCCCGGCGGTCCGGACGCCCCCGGGCTATCGCCGTGCCTGGGATGACGACCGCCTGAATCCCGACCGCGGCAAGCAGACCTTCAGCGGTGCCCTGCAGACCGCGCTGGTCTGGACCCAGACCGTGCCGCGGCGGCTGAAGACGGCCGGCGGGCGCGACGTCACCGACCGGTATCATTACCTGGTCTATCCCTACACCGATTACGACAAGCAGCGCGCCGACCTGCGCGGCGGCAAGTACGTGACGATCATTACCGACGGCCAGCGCCAGATCGTGCCGCGCAGCGCGCTGCGCACCCGTGCCGATGGCAAGGTCGTCATGTCCAGCAAGTCCGCGCCGGCCACCCGCAGCGCCGCCCCGGCGCCGGCCCAGCCCAAGGCGGCCGGCGGGCGCTACGTTCAGGTGGCGAGCTTCGGCAACCCCGCCAACGCGCAGGCGACCGCGCGGCGCTTGCAGGCGGCGGGCCTGCCGGTGCGGATGCAGGACGTCCGGCGCGGCGGCACGGCCTACCGCAGCGTGCTGGCCGGTCCGTTCAGTGACCGGGCGGCGCTGTCACGTGCGCTGGGCGTGGCCCGCGCGCAGGGCTTCTCGGACGCTTTCGTCCGCTAGGCCGCGTCGCGCCCGGCGGATTGGCGCGGTGCGCGGCGTAACGATGAGCTTGCCCTCGCCGGGGACGCGGCATGTGCCCGTCCCGGCGCGGACAGGCGCGGTCCCTTCGGATGTGTCTGGCGAATCGCGCCGCGGGCCGTCTTCTCGGATGGCAGCCGACCGAGCGCGGGCTCGGGCCACCGGGCGCTCGACCCGGTGCCTCAGCGGGCGCAGATATTCTGCAGCGCGACCCATTGCCCGTCGGTCAGGACCGGGCGCGCGGTCTCGGAAGTGACCGGGTCTGCCTCGATCAGCGCGACCGTCGTCTCGCCGGTGATGTCCTCGGCATAGGCATAGGGCGCGACGGGGATCTGCGCCTGCGACATGCGGCTGAGGAAGGTCGCCACGGGCAAAGGTGCGCGCGGGCTGGTCGACAGGTGCTCGGCATAGCGACGCAACGTGTCGTCGGGGACCTCGCCACGGGTCAGAAGCTGCACGGCCGCCATGGGACCCGCGAATTCCAGGAGCCGCGCCATGGGGTCCCGGATCTCGGCCCGCGCGAGTTCGGCCAGGATGTAACCGGCGACGGGCTCGGCGGCCTCGTAATCCTCGATCAGGGCGCGGTTCAGCAGGATCAGGCGGCCGGGAAGGTGCGCGGCCGTCTCGGGACCGCCGGGCAGGACCACCAGCCGTCCGCTGCCGGGGCCCAGCACCCGCGACGACAGCTGTGCCAGCGCGGACCGCGCGGCGGGATTGGCGCAGGGTTCGCCCGCGACGCGGGTGATCTGCGCCAGCAGCCTGCGCCCGGTATCGGCGCGCACGGCCTCGGGCACCACCGCCGTGGCGTGGCGCACCAGTGCGTCGGGCAACCACAGGATGCCGCCCGCAAGCAGGCCGGCCAGCACCACCGCCAGCACACCGGTCCGCAGCCAGCCGCGCCGGGGCCGCCGGCGTTCGACGGCCCGTTGCACCCGTTCGATGGCCGAGATCATGTCGCTGTCGTCCAGCTCAAGCGTCTCGCCCGCGTCCGGGCCGGGCGCGAACAGCGCGGGCACGGCGCCGGGGTTGCGCCGCTCGACGGCGGGCAGGGACCAGTGCGCCAGGGGCCGATCGCTCATGTCGGTGATCTTGAGCGTCGCGTCACCGATGGACACCACCACGTCGCGCCGTTGCGATTCGGGGCCTTCACGCCAGAGGCCGCTCGCCTCGAGCCGGGCGTATTCACTGAGAACGGTCATGATACAGGCGCGCCAATATGCGGGGCTGGGGGAATTGCGGGCCTCACAATGTCTTCGCGGCCTGGCGCAGCTCGAACTTCTGGATCTTGCCGGTCGACGTCTTGGGCAGCTCGGTGAACACCACGCGCTTGGGCGTCTTGAACCCGGCAAGCTTCTCGCGCGCGAAGGCGATCAGCGTGGCCTCGTCGGTCTGCGCGCCCTTCTTCAGCTCGACGAAGGCGCAGGGCACCTCGCCCCACTTGTCGTCGGGCTTGGCCACGACCGCGCAGAGCGACACGGCGGGGTGGCCCATGAGGCAGCCCTCGACCTCGACCGAGCTGATATTCTCGCCGCCCGAGATGATGATGTCTTTGGCGCGGTCGGCGATCTGGATATAGCCGTCGGGATGCTGCACCGCGATGTCGCCGGAGTGGAACCAGCCGCCGGCGAAGGCCTCGGCCGTGGCGTCGGGGTTGCGAAAATAGCCTTTCATCACGCAGTTCCCGCGAATGCCGATCTCGCCCTGGGTGGCGCCATCATGGGGCACGGGGCGGTGGGCTTCGTCCAGCACCTCGATTTCTTCCATCATGGGCATGGCGACGCCCTGCCGGGCCTTCTTCGCGGCCTCGGCCTCATCCTCCATGCCGTCCCACATGGGATCCCACAGGCATTCGGTCACGTGACCGTAGGTTTCGGTCAGGCCATAGACCTGCATGACGTGGAAACCCAGCTTGCCGATGGCGCCCAGCGTCGCGGGCGCGGGGGGCGCGCCGGCGGTGAAGACCTCGACCGTGTGGTCGAAGTCGCGGCGATCCTCGGGGTCGGCGTTGACGATGGTGTTCAGCACGATGGGCGCGCCGCCGAAATGTGTCACACCCTCGTCCGCGATGGCGTCGTAGATCGCGCGGGCCGTGATGTCGCGGCAGCAGATCACGGTGCCGCCCAGCATCGGCATCATCCAGGTGTGGTTCCAGCCGTTGCAATGGAACAGCGGCACGATGGTCAGGAAGCGCGAGAACAGCGGCATCTGCCAGCTGACGACCGTGCCCATGGTCATGAGGTAGGCGCCGCGATGGTGATAGACGACGCCCTTGGGCCGCCCCGTGGTGCCCGAGGTATAGTTCAGCGCCAGGCTTTCCCATTCGTCCTGCGGCATGTCCCATGGCGCGTCGGCGCTGCCGCTGGCCAGCAGATCGTCCCACGTCATGTGGCGGCCGGTGGCGCGGTGGCCGCGCGCGCGGTCCGGCACCTCGACGATGCGGGGCGGGGGGCCGTCCATCTGGTCGATGGCGGCCTCGGCCAGGGCCACCTGGTCGCTGTCGACCAGCACCATGCGCGACCCGCCGTGGGACAGGATGTAGGACACCGTATCCACGTCCAGCCGGGTGTTGATCGTGTTCAGGACCGCGCCGCAGGCGGGCACGCCGAAATGGGCGATGGCCTGCGCGCTCACGTTCGGCAGGATGGTCGACACCACGTCGCCCGGGGCGATGCCCGCCGCCTTCAGCCCCGAGGCCAGCCGCGACGTGTCGGCGTGGTATTCGGCATAGCTCCAGCGCAGGGGCCCGTCGATCAGCGCTTCCCGGCCCGGAAAGACACGCGCCGCGCGGGCGAGATGCGACAGGGGGGTCAGCGGCACGTGGTTGGCGCGTGTCTTGTCCAGCCCCGTCTCGTCCTGCATCCAGCCCATGGCATCCCCCTTGTCTTTGACGACCGTCGTGAAACTATCGCGCCACCTAGACCGATAGCAAAGCCCCGAAAGCCCCGGAATACCATGATCATCTCGCCCGGCCGCGGCTATATCTTCGTCCACATCCCGAAGACCGGTGGCACGGCGCTCAGCCTCGCGCTCGAGAACCGGGCGATGAAGGACGACATCCTGATCGGCGACACGCCCAAGGCCGTCCGGCGGCGCGGTCGGCTGAAGGATTTCGCCTCCCGGGGCCGGCTGTGGAAGCATTCGCGCCTGGCGGATATCGAGGGGATCCTGACGCCCGACGAAATCACCGGCATGTTCGTCTTCGCGATCGTGCGCAACCCGTGGGACCGGATGGTCAGCTACTACCACTGGTTGAAGGTCCAGCGGTTCGACCACCCGGCCGTGGCGCTGGCGGGACAGCTGGACTTCCGCGGTTTCGTCGCCCACCCCCACACGCGCGACAGCATGCGCGGCGATGCGGCGCGCACCTACGTGACGCTTTCGGACGGGCGCGAAGTCGACACGCTGTTCCTGCGGCTCGAGACGCTGGAGGATGACCTTGCGGCCGTCGAATCGCGGCTGGACATGCGCCTGGGGCCCATAACGCGCGCCAATGCGTCCGAAAGGGCACGGGATTATCGTGGCTATTACGACGAGTCGACGCGCGACATCGTCGGGGAAATCTCGGCCGAGGACATCCAGAGGTTCGGCTACAGCTTCTGAGCAAGACTTCAGCCGCGACAATCCGGTGAATTTTCCGCGACCTTCCCGAAAATTGGCGGATGCCGCATTCTCGCCCGGTTCGGGGCCAAATGCCGCGCGAATTACGCGTCAAAAGTGAATCGATCCGTCCCATCCGGCGGAGTCTTGCGATTGCAATTGGAGCCTCAAAATGAAGCTGTCCTCTTTTTCCCGCCCCCAGGCCGACACGACCGACGGGTCCGAAACCGCTGGTGACAGCCCCCGGATCGGGATCATCGCGGGCACGCGCGTGGCCACGACCATCGGCTGGCGCCCCATCGAAGAGGTCAAGCCGGGCGACCGCGTGCTGACCTTCGACGGCGGCCTGCAGGAAGTGGCGCGCGTCGAGCATTCCAAGCTGTGGTCCAAGGCCAAGGCCTGCCCGCGCAAGCAGTGGCCGCTGTCGGTCCCGGTCGAGGCGCTGGGCAACCAGACCCCCATGCAGCTGCTGCCCGAGCAGCCCGTGATGCTGGAGTCGGACGCGGCCGAGGATATCTTCGGCGATCCCTTCACGCTCATGGCCGCCGAAGCGCTGGAAGGGTTCCGCGGCATCCGGCGCGAACTGCCGGACGCCAGCACCGAGATCGTGACGCTGTATTTCGAGACCGAGCAGGTGGTCTTCGCCAATATCGGCGCGCTGTTCCTGTGCCCGGCCGACACGTCGCTTTCCGCAGGTGATGACGAGGGCACGTCCGAAACCTATTCGCTTCTGCCGATCGAGCGGGCCACGGACCTCACCCGGATCATCGCCGAGGACGAGGCACGCCGCCGCGACATGGCCTACGCGGACGAGAACTGAAAGCTTTCCCCATCGGGATTGTCCCCCCTCAAGGTCCCGATGAAAAAGGCCGCGTCCGAGGACGCGGCCTTTTCCGTTTGGTGGTGCGGTGACGCCTTGGGGCGTCAGGCCGCTTCCATCGCCGCGCCGTCGCCGAACCGGCCATAGAAGCTGTCGCCCCCCTTTGCCAGATCGCGCAGCAGCTCGGGCGTGGTGAACCGCGCCCCGCACTCCGCGGTCAGCGTGTCGCAGATCTCGACGGCCTTCTCGGCGCCGATGATGTCCAGCCAGCTGAACGGCCCGCCCGACCACGGCGCGAAGCCCCAGCCCAGGATGGCGCCCACGTCGCCCTCGCGGATGTCTTCCAGCACGCCCTGTTCGAACGCCCGGACGGCTTCCAGCACCTGGGCCATCATCAGTCGATGCTGCACGCGGGTCAGCTCGGGCTGGTCCTCGGCCACGGCATACTTGTCGCCCAGACCCTCCCACAGGCCCACGCGCTTGCCGTCCTCGGCGTAGGCGTAGAAGCCCGACTTGGACTTGCGGCCCATGCGGCCCTGGTCGGCCATCCAGAACAGCACCTCGTCCACGGCCTCGTCCGGATAGTCGTCGCCCATGGCGGCCTTGGTGGCCTTGGCGATCTTCACGCCCAGGTCGATCGACGTCTCGTCGACCAGCTGAAGCGGACCCAGCGGGAAGCCCAGCATCTTGGCCGCGTTCTCGATCAGCGCGGGCTCGACGCCTTCCTTCACCATGCGCACCCCTTCGTTGATGTAGGGGATGATGCAGCGGTTGGCGTAGAAGAACCGCGCGTCGTTCACCACGATCGGCGTCTTGCGGATCTGGCGCACGTAGTCCAGCGCCTTGGCCACGGCGCGGTCGCCGGTCTGGGCACCCTTGATGATCTCGACCAGCATCATCTTGTCCACGGGGCTGAAGAAGTGGATGCCGATGAACTGTTCGGGCCGCTCGGAGGCCTTGGCGAGCTCGCCGATGGGCAGGGTCGAGGTGTTGGTGGCGAAGATGCAGTCGGGGCCGACCACGGCTTCGACCTTCCTCGTCACTTCGGCCTTGATGCCCGGATCCTCGAACACCGCCTCGACCACCAGGTCGCAGCCCTTCAGCGCGTCGTAGTCGGTGGTCGCCCTGATGCGGCCCAGGACCTCGGTCTTCTTCTCCTCGGTGACCTTCTTGCGCTTGATTCCCTTGTCCAGGATGTCCTCGGAATAGGACTTGCCGCGATCGGCGGCGGCCTGTTCCTGGTCGATCAGCACGACCTCGATCCCGGCATTGGCCGAGACGTACGCGATGCCCGCACCCATCATGCCGGCGCCCATGATGCCGACCTTCTTGACAGTCTGGTCGGGCGCCTCGGGGCGGTTTGCACCCTTTTCAAGCGCTTCCTTGTTGATGAAGAGCGAGCGGATCATCGCCTCGCTGCTGGGGTTCATCAGGACGGAGGTGAACCACCGCGCCTCGATCTTGATGGCGGTGTCGAAGGGCACCAGCGCGCCTTCGTAGACCGCCGACAGCAGCGCCTTGGCGGCGGGGTAGACGCCCTGCGTCTTGCCGTTGACCATGGCGCTGGCGCCGACGAAGGTCATGAAGCCCGCCGGGTGATAGGGGGCGCCGCCGGGGAACTTGAAGCCCTTCTGGTCCCACGGCTTCACGATGTCGGCGTCCTTGGCGTTCAGCACCCATTCGCGCGCCGCGGCGACGGGGTCGTCCACGACCTCGTGGATCAGGCCCAGCGACTTGGCCTTCTTCGGATCGTTCAGCTTGCCTTCCAGCAGGATGGGGCTCGCCTGCATGGCCCCCATCATCCGGCTGACGCGGGTGGTGCCGCCCATGCCGGGGAAGATGCCGACCATGATCTCGGGCAGGCCGATCTTGGCCTTGGGGTTGTCGGCGGCGAAGATCCGGTGGCAGGCCAGCGGGATTTCGAGACCGATGCCCAGCGCGGTGCCGGGCAGGGCGGCGGCGATGGGCTTGCCGCCCTTGTTGGTCTTGGGGTCCATGCCCGCACGCTCGATCTTGCGCAGGATGCCGTGGCTGCGCATCAGGCCTTCGAACAGGCCCTTGGCGGGGTCGTCGCCCGCCGACGTCTTCATCTTGGCGATGACGTTCAGGTCCATCCCGCCAGCGAAATCCTTTTTGCCGGAGGTGATGACCACGCCCTTCACGGCGTCGTCGGCCAGCGCCTGGTCGATCAGCGCGTCCAGCTCGTCCCAGCCTTCGAGGCTGAGCACGTTCATGGACTTGCCGGGAACGTCCCAGGTGATGATGGCGACGCCGTCGTCGCCGGTCTTCATGGTGAAATCGGTCATGGTTCCGGCTCCTTACACGCGTTCGATGATGGTGGCCGCGCCCATGCCGGACGCGATGCAGAGGGTGGCGAGCCCCACTTCCTTGTCGGACCGCTCGAGCTCGTCCAGCAGGGTGCCGATGATGATCGCTCCGGTGGCGCCCAGCGGGTGACCCATGGCGATGGCGCCGCCGTTGACGTTCAGCTTGCCGTGGTCGATGTCGAACGCCTGCATGAAGCGCAGCACCACGGACGCGAAGGCCTCGTTCACCTCGAAGAGGTCGATGTCGCCGATGTTCATGCCGTGATCGGCCAGGATCTTCTCGGTCACCGGGACCGGGCCGGTCAGCATGATCGTCGGATCGGTGCCGATCTTGGCGGTGGCGCGGATGCGCGCGCGGGGCTTCAGACCGTTGGCCTTGCCGAACTCGGCGTCGCCGATCAGCACGCCGGCCGCGCCGTCCACGATGCCCGAGCTGTTGCCGGCGTGGTGGATGTGGTTGATCCGCTCCAGGTGCGGGTACTTCATCAGCGCGATCTTGTCGAAGCCCGGCATGGTCTCGCCCATGTCCTTGAATGACGGGTTGAGGCTGCCCAGCGCCTGCATGTCGGTGCCGGGACGCATGTACTCGTCACGGTCGAGGATGGTGAGGCCGTTCCGGTCCTTCACCTCGAGGATCGACTTGGCGAAGCGGTTGTCGGCCCAGGCGGCCGCCGCGCGGTTCTGGGATTCCACCGCCAGCGCATCGGCGTCGTCGCGGCTGAAGCCGTACTCGGTCGCGATGATGTCGGCGCTGATGCCCTGGGGGACGAAATAGGTGTTCATGGCGATGGACGGATCGACGGCGATGGCCGCCCCGTCGCTGCCCATGGGGACGCGGCCCATCATCTCGACCCCGCCGGCGATGTAGCCGACGCCGCCGCGCTGGCCGGTGGCGCCGCGGACCTGGTTGGCGGCCATGTTCACGGCTTCCATGCCGGACGCGCAGAAGCGGTTGATGGCGACGCCGGGGATGCGCTCGTCCAGCTCCGAGGCCAGCACGGCCGTCCGCGCCAGGCAGCCGCCCTGTTCGCCCACCTGGGTGACGTTGCCCCAGATGACGTCCTCGACCGCGTGGCCGTCCAGGCCGTTGCGATCCTTCAGCGCGTTCAGCACGCCCGCGCTGAGGCGCGCCGAGGTCACCTCGTGCAGGGCGCCGTCCTTGCGGCCCTTGCCGCGCGGGGTGCGCACGGCGTCGTAGATAAAGGCGTCGGTCATGGGGTCCTCCTCAGGCCGCGTAGGCACGCGGCATCAAGTCATAAGGGTGTTTCCAGCCCGGCAGGGACTGGATGTTGCTCAGCCAGCGGTCGATCTCGGGCCAGTCGGTCCGGTCGAAACCGAAGGGTTCCGGGTAGAAGAGATAGCCACCGAGGCTCAGGTCCGCGATGGTGACGTCCCGTCCGACCACCCAGTCGCGCCCCTGCAGGTGGGCGTTCAGCACGGCGTGGGCGGCCTTGAGGCGGCCCAGCTGGAAATCGATCACGGGCTGCGGGCGCTTGTCCTCGGGCAGGAAGTTCATCAGGAACCGCGTCATCCCGATCGCGGTGGAATACTTGTGGTTGTCCCAGAACATCCAGCGCAGGACCTCGTGCCGCTCGCCGCCCAGCTTTCCGCTGGTCTCGGCGATGTAATCGAGCATGACGCCCGACTGGGTCAGGGTCAGCTCGCCGTCGCGCAGCACCGGCACCTCGCCCATGGGGTTCACCTCGGCGCGCCAGGCGTTGCTGCGGGTCTCGCCCTTGAAGAAGTCGACGAAGACGGGCCGCCAGTCGAGGCCCGCGAGGTCCAGCGCCAGCGCGACCTTATAGGCGTTGCCGGACTCGCCGAAGCAATGGAGGTCTATGGTCATGCTCTCTCCCGGTTGGCGAGGCACCGGGGGGCTTTGCGCCCCCCGGACCCCCCGCAAGGTATTTTCGGAAAGATGAAGTGGCCGGATTCATCCTTCGTTAAGGTTGGTGCGTGACCCTTGGAGCGCGGTACAGGCTGAGGAGCCGATGGCCGTGAAAGGTGAAGCTCCGGTCCTGCCGTGCGACACCGGGTCGTGCCGCGGGATCGGGGTGGACCGTCAGTCGCTTCATCTTTCCCCAAATACCTCCGCCGGAGGCGGCCCCGGGTCCCGGCCCGCGCGACGCCTAGCGTTTGCGCGCATCGAGTTCCGAGTTGAACAGCCGCAGCCGCGCCGTCAGGTTTTCCTTGTTGGTCACGCTGTCGAAATGCTCGAACAGGAAGCTCAGCGCCTCGCCCTCGTCCAGCCCCGCCTCGGCGGCGAATTTCCGCAGCCGCCTGTACCCGTCCTCGGTCATGGCGACGGGTATGCGGCGGGTCAGGCGAAAGCGTTTGGGCATCTGGCCTCCTGTTCCTTTTCGGCCGCGCCTCAGAAGTTGGCGGCATCCAGCGCCATGACCGGCGCGGCACCCGAGTTGATCCGCGCCAGGTGCGTCGCCGTGGCGGGCAGCTGGCGGGCCATGTAGTAGCGGCCGGTGGCGAGTTTCGTCTCGTAAAACTCGGTGTCGGTCGCGCCGCCGTCAAGCGCCTCCTGCGCGGCCTTGGCCATGCGGGACCACATGAAGCCCAGGCACACGTGGCCGAAGAGCGTCATGAAGTCGTAGCTGCCCGACAGCGCGTTGTTGGGGTTCTTCATGCCGTTCTGCATGAAGTACATGCCCGCCGCCTGCAGGTCCTTCGACGCGGCCTTCAGCGGGTCGAGGAAGTCGGCCTTCAGCGTCTCGTTGCCCTCGTTCTCCTTGATGAAGGTCTTGATCATCTCGAAGAAGCCCATGAGCGTCTTGCCGCCGTTGAGGCCCAGCTTGCGGCCCACCAGGTCCAGCGACTGGATGCCGTTGGTGCCCTCGTAGATCATGGTGATGCGCGCATCGCGGACGAACTGCTCGAGCCCCCATTCGCGGGTGAAGCCCGATCCGCCCAGGGTCTGCTGCGCCAGCACTGTGGTCTCGAAGCCCTTGTCGGTGAGGAAGCCCTTGATCACCGGCGTCAGCAGCGAGATCAGCGCCTCGGCCTCGGCGTCCTTCTCGCGGTGGGCCTTGTCGATCAGCGACGCGCCCCACAGCGCGAAGGCGCGGGCGCCCTCGACGAAGGATTTCTGGTCCATCAGGTTCCGGCGCACGTCGGGGTGCACGATGATCGGGTCGGCGGGGCCGTCGGGGTTCTTCACGCCGGTCACGTCGCGGCCCTGCAGGCGATCACGGGCGAAGCCCAGCGCGTTCTGGTAGGCTACCGCACCCTGGGCGTAGCCCTGGATGCCGACGCCCAGCCGGGCCTCGTTCATCATGGTGAACATGGCGCGCATGCCCTTGTGCATCTCGCCGATCAGGTAGCCGGTCGCGCCGTCGTAGTTCATCACGCAGGTGGCGTTGCCGTGGATGCCCATCTTCTTTTCCAGCCCGCCGCAGGACAGGCTGTTGCGCTCGCCCAGCGAGCCGTCCTCGTTCACCAGGAACTTCGGCACGATGAAGAGGGAGATGCCCTTCACCCCCTCGGGGCCGCCGGGGATCTTGGCCAGCACCAGGTGGATGATGTTGTCGGTCATGTCGTGCTCGCCGGCCGAGATCCAGATCTTCGAGCCGGTGATCTTGTAGGTGCCGTCGTCCTGCGGCTCGGCCTTGGTGCGGATCAGGCCCAGGTCGGTGCCGCAATGCGGCTCGGTCAGGTTCATGGTGCCCGACCAGGTGCCCTCGACCATCTTGGGCAGGTAGGTCTGTTTCTGCGCGTCCGAGCCGTGGGTGTGGATCGCGTTATAGGCGCCGTGGCTCAGGCCCTGGTACATGTTGAGCGCCATGTTGGCGGAGACGAACATCTCGCCCACGGCCGAATTCAGCAGGTAGGGCATGCCCTGGCCGCCGTATTCGGGGTCGCAGTCCAGCCCGATCCAGCCGCCCTCGCACAGCTGGTCGTAGGCGTCCTTGAAGCCCTTGGGCGTGCGCACGACGCCGTTCTCCAGCTTGCAGCCTTCCTCGTCACCGACGGTGTTCAGCGGGGCCAGGACGTTCTCGGAAAGCTTGCCGGCCTCTTCCAGCACGGCGTTGGTGAAGTCGCGGTCCAGCTCGTCGTAGCCGGGGGTCGCGGCCTCGGAGGCCTTCAGCATGTCGTGGATGACGAATTGCAGGTCTTTGACGGGGGCGGTGTAGGTGGGCATGGGGGTTCCTCCTCGGGCGTATGTCTCAGGCGGCTGGGTTGCGGCGCAGTTTTTGCAGGGTTTCCTCGCCCCAGGCGATCTGTTCCTCGAGGTCTGCAATGGCCTCTTCCAGATCGACCCGGCGGGCCTTCAGGTCTTCCAGGCGGTTCTGCGCGATGGCGCGGGCCTGGGTCAGCTGGGTCTCCTGGTCGTCGCCGATCTCGTAGAGGTCGAGAAGCTGGCGGATCTCTTCCAGGCTGAAGCCGAAGCGCTTGCCGCGCAGGATCAGCTTCAGGCGCGCGCGGTCGCGGCGGGTGAAGAGCCGCTTCTGTCCCTCGCGCTTGGGGGCGAGCAGTTCCTTGGATTCATAGAATCGCAACGTGCGGGGGGTCACCTCGAAGGTGTCGCACATCTGGCGAATGGTCATCAGGTCGTCGTCGGTCATCGGTCTCTCGGGCAGCGTCGGCGTGTAACTGGCGCAGTATTTGCGAAGGTCGGCGCGTGGGCGCAAGTCACATTGACGTTCACGTAAGGCAAACGTCACGTCATTTCGCTTTGCGGCTTGGGGAGCGGAGGCGGCGCCGGTCCGAAAGGTGCAATAGACCTGAAGACCGGGGCCGGGTTCCCCGGATCCGGCATGCTTCTTTTTCAGAGGAGAGGAAGCGCCGACGGTCGTGAGAATTGACGGCAGCGGGCGACGGAAGCCCCACGGTTCAGCCGGGCGACAGAGCGGTCAGCCCAGGCTGTCGGCCACCTGGTCGCGGTTCTCCTGCAGCTCGTCGATGGCCTTCTGCATCTGCTCGAGCTCGGTGCGCAGGCTGTCGAGCTGCCGGTCGGCGAGCTTCACCCATTCGCGCATCTGCGCCTCGGTGCCCTGCTTGTCGTAGATCAGCAGCCATTGCCGGATCTCCTCCAGCGAAAACCCCCAGCGGCGACCACGCAGGATCAGCTTCATCCGGGCGACGTCGCGCGGGTCGTAGAAGCGCGCGCGCCCCTCGCGAATGGGCTGCAACAGTTCGATATACTCGTAATACCGCAGGGTCCGCGGCGTGACGTCGAACTTGGCGCACATTTCCTTGAAATTCAGGCGTTCTTCGGACACGGACGCGACCTCCCTTTCGCAAGGGACAACCTAGGGCGGGTGGCCGTGCGGTTCAATCGCCGCGGCGCGCGGCAGGAGCTATGCCGGGTGGGCTGCCCGCGATTTTGCCTTGCGGGCGGACGGGCAAAGGCCAATGAAGGGCCGAACCCGAGCGACGGAGGCCCCGTTCAAACCATGTCCGAGAACGCCGAGCGGATCGCCCGCCAGTTCATCGCCGCCATTCCCCATTCCCGCGACCTTGGAATGGAACTCGTCGCCACGGGCGACGGGCGGGCCGAGATCCGTATGCCCTATGACAAAAAGCTCATCGGCGACCCGGCCTCGGGCGTCATCCATGGCGGTGCGGTCTCGGCGCTGATGGATACCTGTGGCGGGGCGGCGGTGATGCTGCACGGCAGCCAGCCCGCCGGGACCGCCACGCTGGACCTGCGCATCGACTACATGCGCGCGGCGACGCCCGGCCAGACGGTCCGCGCGGTGGCCGAATGCTATCACGTGACGCGGTCGGTCGCCTTCGTGCGGGCGCGGGCGCTGGACGATGACGACGTGAACCCGGTGGCCACCGCCACCGGTGCCTTCACGCTGGAGCGGGGGAAGCAACGATGAGCCGCCGTCCGCAGCCCGAACCGGTACAGGTCGTCAAGCACCGCCGCGATGCCGCGCTGGACGCCCTGGTCGGCGGCATTCCGTACCTGCGCTATCTCGGTATCCGCTTCGACCGGCGCGGGGACGAGTTGACCGCGATCCTGCCCTACGACGAGAAACTGATCGGCAACCCGATGCTTCCTGCGCTGCACGGGGGCGCGACGGCAGCCTTTCTCGAGACGACGGCGACCATCGCACTGGCCTGGTCGCGCCTGTGGGACGAGATCGAGTCGGGCCGCATCGAGGCCGAGGCGCTGGAGCAGGGGAACCTGCCGCGCATGCCCAAAACCATCGACCTGACCATCGACTACCTGCGCTCGGGCCTGCCGCGCGACGCCTACGCCCGGGCGAAGATCAACCGGTCGGGCCGGCGCTATGCCAGCGTGCAGGTCGAAGCATGGCAGGACAATCGCGACCGTCTGTTCGCGCAGGCCACCGGGCACTTCCTGATGCCCCAGGCGCGCGAGGATGGGTGAGATTGGGCTGGCTATGACCGGCGGTCGATTTCGCGCCTCCCGCGCATGACCGAGGCAACGGCCCGACCGGTCACCCATGCGCGCGTTCTGGGCGTGGCGCTGCCCATCGTACTTTCGAACGCGACGGTACCGATCCTGGGCATCGTGGACACCGGAGTCGTCGGGCGGCTGGGCGAGGCCGCGCCCATCGGAGCCGTGGGCATCGGCGCTGTGACCCTGACCGCGATCTACTGGATCTTTGGCTTCCTGCGCATGGGAACGACCGGCTTCGCCAGCCAGGCGCTGGGCCGGAACGACGGGGCCGAGGCGGCGGTGATCCTCAGCCGCGCGCTGGGCATCGGCCTGATGGCGGGCGTATCGATCATCGCGTTGCAGATCCCGCTTTTCTGGCTGGCCTTCATGGTGTCGCCCGCCAGCACCGAGGTCGAGGCACTGGCCCGCGACTACATGGCGGTGCGCGTGTTCTCGGCCCCCGCGCTGATCTCGATCTACGCGATTACCGGATGGCTCATCGCGGCGGAACGCACGGGCGGCGTGTTGGCGGTACAGGTCGTCATGAACGGGCTGAACATCGGGCTGGATCTGTGGTTCGTACTGGACCTCGGTTGGGGCGTCACTGGCGTGGCGTGGGCCACCTTCATCGCCGAATGGTCTGGCCTCGCGCTGGGGCTGTGGCTGTGCCGCGACGCCTTCGCGACGGCCGCCTGGCGTGACTGGACACGGGTGGCGGACCCGGCGCGCCTGAAACGCTTCGCGCAGGTGAACGGCGATATCCTCCTGCGGTCGCTGTTGTTGCAGGCGATCTTCGTGAGCTTCCTGTTCACCGGGTCGCGCTTCGGGGACGTGCCGCTGGCAGCCAACCAGATCCTGCTGCAATTCCTTCAGATCACCGCCTACGCCATGGACGGTTTCGCCTTCGCGGCAGAGGCGATCGTCGGCGCCGCGCTGGGCGCCGGGCGGCGCGACCTGTTCCGGCGCGGGGCGGTGGTGGCAAGCTTTTGGGGCGGCGTTTCGAGCGTCGTCCTGGCAGTGGTTTTCGCGGTCGCGGGCGGGTTGATCATCGACACCATGACGACGGCCGAGCCCGTGCGGGCCGAAGCCCGCATCTACCTGCCATATATGGTCGCTGCACCGTTGCTGGGCTGCGCGGCGTGGATGCTGGACGGCATCTTCATCGGCGCAACGCGCACGGGCGACATGCGCAACATGATGGTGATTTCGGCGGCGCTCTATGCCGTGGCGGCGGTGGCACTGGTCCCGGCCTTCGGCAATCACGGGCTGTGGATGGCGTTCCTGCTGAGCTTCGTGTTCCGGGGCGCGACGCTGGGCTGGAAGTACCCCGAGCTCGAACGCTCGGTCGGCTAGCGCGCTAGAGCCAGCGGTCGCGGTCGGTCCCCACCGCCTGCGCCACGCTGTCGAACCCGTCGCGCACCAGCAGGTCGTCGAGTCCCCGGGCGATCTGGGACACCAGCGACATCCCCTGGAACACCATCGCGGAATAAAGCTGCACCGCCGTCGCGCCGGCCCGGATCTTGGCATAGGCTTCCTCGGCCGAACCGACGCCCCCCACGCCCACCAGCGGCAGGTCGGTGAGCGTGGACAGTTTCGCCAGCACCCTGGTCGACCGCTCGAAGAGTGGCGCGCCCGACAGGCCGCCGGGCGTGTCGGCGTGGCGCGGATCGATCCCGTCGCGCGACAGGGTGGTATTGGTGGCGACGATCCCCGACAGACCTGCATCCCCGGCCACGCGGGCGATATCGGCCAGGTCGGCATCCGACAGGTCCGGTGCGATCTTGACGAAGACGGGCAGGGGCCGCGCCAGGGCCGCGTTCGCCTCCATCACCTTGGCCAGCAGCGCGGCCAGCGCCTCGGCCCCCTGCAGGTCGCGCAGCTTCTCGGTGTTGGGCGACGAGACGTTGACGGTCGCGAAATCGACGTGCGGCCCGGCGCGGGTCAGCACGGCGGCGAAATCGGCGGCGCGGTCGGCGCTGTCCTTGTTGGCGCCCAGATTCAGCCCGCGCGGCACGCCGGTCGCCGCGGCCGCCAGGCGGGCGGCGATGGCGTCGACCCCTTCGTTGTTGAAGCCGAAGCGGTTGATGACGGCCCGGTCCCCGGCCAGCCGCCACAGGCGCGGGGGCGGGTTGCCCTCCTGCGCGCGGGGGGTGGCGGCCCCGACCTCCAGCCAGCCGAAGCCGGCCCGGGCCAGCGGGGCCAGCGCAACGGCGTTCTTGTCGAACCCGGCAGCCAGCCCCAGGGGGTTTGGCAGATCAAGCCCGCTCAGCGACACGCGCAGCCGGTCCGATGTCACGGGGCCGGGGGAGGGCGCCAACCCGGCGCGCAGGGCGGCGAGCGCAAGGCCATGGGCGCGCTCGGGGTCGAACGCCCGAAGCGCGCGCAGGCCCAGCCGCTCGAGCGGGCTCATGCCATCCGGTCCGGCAGGACATGACGGCTGCCGTCATGGCCGATGGGCGCGTGCCAGGCGATGTCGTCCAGAACCATCCGGCGGTAGAGATGCGGGAACAGCGCGCCGCCGCGCGACGGCTCCCACTTCAAGGCGTCGCCCAGCGTATCGGTCTCGACCGCGCAGAGGATCAGCCCCTCGGCGCCCGCGAAATGCTTGGACAGGGTCTCGGGCGTCTGCTCGGCTGTGGACAGGTGGATATAGCCGTCGGAGACATCGATGGGCGCGCCGTCGGTCGCGCCGTCGCGCTGCAGCTTGTCCCATTCGGCGGGGCGGAAGATCTTGTAAACCAGCATGGCGCTTCATTGCCACGACGCGGGCCGCGGGACCAGCCCCGCCACGCCACGGCACCACTGGAATCGGCTGCGCGCATGGCATAGGCACGGGCGCATGGACCCGACCCGATCCCTTCCCGCCGTGCGCGGGCGCCTGACCCCGGACCGCGACCTGAGCGAGCTGACTTGGCTGCGCGTCGGCGGCCCGGCCGATATCTTGTTTCAGCCCGCCGATGTCGCGGACCTGGCCGATTTCCTGCGCGATCTGCCGCCCGAGATCCCGGTCTTTCCCATGGGGGTCGGCAGCAACCTGATCGTGCGTGACGGCGGCGTGCGGGGCGTGGTGATCCGGCTGGGTCGGCCGTTCATGGACGTCTCGATCGAGGGCGACGTGGTCACGGCCGGGGCGGCCGCGCTCGACGCCCACGTGGCCCGCAAGGCCGCGGCGGCGGGACGCGACCTGACCTTCCTGCGCACCATCCCCGGGGCCATCGGCGGTGCCGTGCGGATGAACGCGGGCTGCTACGGCACATATGTCGCCGACCACCTGATCGAGGTCGACGCGGTCACCCGCGCGGGCGAGGTCGTGACGATCCCGGCGGCCGAGCTGGAGCTGGCCTATCGCCATTCCGAGCTTCCCGACGGCTGGGTCATCACCCATGCGCACCTGCGGGCCGACGCGGGCGATCCCGACACGCTGACCGCGCGGATGGAAGACCAGCTAGCCAAGCGCGACGCCACCCAGCCCACGAAGGACCGCACCGCGGGGTCCACCTTCCGCAACCCGGCGGGCCACAGCAGCACCGGGCGCGACGACGACACCCACGAGCTGAAGGCCTGGAAGGTCATCGACGACGCGGGGCTGCGCGGCGCGCGGATCGGCGGGGCGCAAATGTCCGAGAAGCACCCGAACTTCCTGATCAACACGGGTGGCGCAACTGCCGCAGATCTGGAAAATCTCGGCGAGCATGTTCGCCAAAAGGTCTTTCAAACCAGCGCGATTCGTCTAGAGTGGGAAGTACGGCGCGTGGGTGATCCCGCGACTGCCGGTGAACGCGGACAAAACACAAGCCGCGACGCAGAATAATAAGGCCCGCAACGTCGGGCCAGAGGCACAGAGAGCGGGTATGTCGAGCAGGGCAAACCCCAAGGTGGCAGTCCTTATGGGCGGTCCGTCGGCCGAGCGTGAAGTCTCGCTGTCGTCGGGGCGCGAGTGTGCGATTGCGCTGTCGGGGCAGGGGTACGAGGTGATCGAGGTCGACGCTGGCGCCGACCTGGCCCTGCGCCTGTCCGAAATCTCCCCGGATGTGGTTTTCAACGCGCTTCACGGTCGCTGGGGCGAGGATGGCTGCGTGCAGGGCCTGCTGGAATGGATGGGCTTGCCCTATACCCATTCCGGTGTGCTGGCCTCGGCGCTCGCCATGGACAAGGAACGCTCGAAGGACGCCTATCGCCGCGCGGGCCTGCCGGTCGTGCCGTCGCTCCTGGCCCTGAGCGAGGACGTCCGCCGCGCCCACGTGATGGACCCGCCCTACGTGGTGAAGCCCTTCAACGAAGGCTCCAGCGTGGGCGTCTACCTGGTGCCGGCCGATACCAACGGCCCGCCCGCCCTGTCGGACGACATGCCCGAGCTGGTGATGGTCGAACGCTTCGCGCCGGGGCGCGAGCTGACGACCACCGTGCTGGGTGCCGGCCCCCAGGGACCGGCGCGGGCGCTGGGGGTGACCGACATCCTGACCGACGGCTGGTACGACTACGACGCTAAGTATGTCGAAGGCGGATCGCGCCACGTGATCCCCGCGCAGGTGCCGCCCGAGATCACCGAGGCCTGCCTCGACTATGCGCTCCGCGCGCACGCGGCGCTGGGATGCCGCGGTGTCAGCCGGACCGATTTCCGCTGGGACGAGGCGCGCGGCCGCGACGGGCTGATCCTGCTCGAGACGAACACGCAGCCCGGCATGACACCCACGTCGCTCACGCCCGAGCAGGCGGCGCATGCGGGCATGGAATTCGGCGCGCTCTGCGACTGGATGGTGAAGGACGCCTCATGTCTCAGGTAGGCCAGGCCCCCCGCGACCCGGCGCCCTCGCGCCTGGCGTATCGCCTCCAGCGGCTGATGCTCACGCCCGGCGTGCGGCGCGGCTTCGTTTTCGGCCTGCCGACGGCGATCATGGTCCTGATCGGCGTGCTGGCCCTGTCGGACCAGGACCGGCGCGACGCCATGGGCCTGTGGTGGCAGCAGGTGAAGACCGAGATCCAGAGCCGCGAGGAGTTCATGGTCAAGCTCATGGCCATCGATGGCGCGAGTCCCGACATCTCGGAAGATATCCGCGAGATCCTGCCGCTGGACTTCCCCATGTCGTCCTTCGACCTCGACCTGGCCCAGTTGCAGGCGACGGTCGCGGGGCTGGACGCGGTCGAACGCGCCGACCTGCGCATTCGCCCGGGCGGCGTGCTGCATATACAGGTGCAACAGCGGGTGCCGGCGCTGGTGTGGCGCAACCCGCGCGGGCTGGACCTCGTGGATGTCGGCGGCAACCGCGTGTCGACGATCCTGCAGCGGGGCGCGCGGCCGGACCTTCCGCTCATCATCGGGCGCGGTGCCGACCGCGCGGCGGCCGAGGCCTTGGAACTGGTGGCCGCGGCCGAGCCGCTCAGCACCCGCCTACGGGGACTTCTGCGGGTGGGCGAACGGCGCTGGACGGTCGTGCTGGACCGTGGTCAGCGCATCCTTTTGCCCGAACGCACGCCGGTCGGCGCGCTGGAGCAGGTCATCGCCGTGGACGAGGCGCAGGACCTTCTGGCGCGCGAGGTGCGGGTGGTCGACATGCGCAACCCGCGCCGTCCGACCGTGCGGCTGGCGCCCGAGGCCGCGCAAACCATGCGGCAGATAAAAATGATAGAACTAGGGGACGACTAGGCATGACGGATCTCTACCAGTCGCAGCGCGCCATGCGCGCCATGCGCAAGGCGGCGATGCAACGGGGCGTGATCGCGGTGCTGGACGTGGGCACCTCGAAGGTGGCGTGCCTGGTGCTGCGGATCGACGGTCCGGACCAGTTCCGCGCGTCGGACGGTGTCGGTCCCATGGCCGGGCAGGGCACCTTCCGCATCGTCGGCGCGGCGACCACCCGCTCGCGCGGTGTCCGCTTCGGCGAGGTCGACACCATGCCCGAGACCGAGCGCGCGATCCGCACCGCCGTGCAGGGCGCGCAGAAAATGGCGCAGATCCGGGTCGACCACGTCATCGCGACGCTGTCGGGGGGCGACCCGCGCAGCTATGGCCTGGCGGGCCAGATCGACGTGGGCGGCGGGCCGGTGACCGAACAGGACGTGGCGCGCTGCATGGCCGCCTGCGACGTCCCGCCCTTCGGCGAGGATCGCGAGGTGCTGCACGCCCAGCCCGTGAACTTCGCACTGGATCACCGCAGCGGCATGGGCGATCCGCGCGGACACATGGGCAACACGCTGGCCTGCGACATGCACCTGCTGACGGTGGACAGCAAGGTCGTGGCGAGCCTGATCCATTGCCTCAAGCGCTGCGACCTGGAATTGGCCGGCGTGGCGTCGTCCTCCTATGTCAGCGCGATCGCCAGCCTCGTCGAGGACGAGCAGGAACTGGGCGCCGCCTGCGTCGACCTTGGCGGCGGGGCCACCGGCCTGTCGATCTTCATGAAGAAGCACATGATCTTCGCCGACAGCGTCCGCATGGGCGGCGACAACATCACCAGCGACATCGCCAAGGGCTTGCAGGTCTCCCTTGCCACGGCCGAGCGGCTGAAGACCCTGCATGGCGGGGTGGTCGCGACCTCCATGGACGACCGCGAGATGATCGCGCTGGGCGGCGAGGAGACCGGCGACTGGGACCGCGACCAGCGCACCGCCAGCCGGGCCGAGCTGATCGGCATCATGCGCCCCCGGGTCGAGGAGATCCTGGAAGAGGTCCGGACCCGTCTGGACGCCGCCGGATTCGAACATCTGCCGAGTCAGCAGATCGTGCTGACCGGCGGGTCCAGCCAGATTCCCGGTCTCGATCACCTGGCGCCCCGGATTCTCGGGCAACAGGTCCGCATCGGACGTCCGCTACGGGTCGCCGGACTGCCCGAAAAGGCCACCGGCGCCGCCTTCGCCAGCGCCGTCGGGTTGTGCCTGTTCGCGGCTCACCCGCAAGACGAGTGGTGGGATTTCGAGATTCCTGCCGACGGCTATCCCGCCAGATCGCTGCGCCGTGCCGTAAAATGGTTCAAAGACAATTGGTAACAGTGCGTTCTTGATAAATTGGATTAACTGTTTTCGGCGCCCGTAAGCCATGAAAAATGTTGGAGAATTCGAACAATAGCGGGTGACGTGACAGAAATGTGGCGATAGAATCGGGGGCAATCAAAACGGCGAAATCCCGGTCGGCAGTCCGGGGCAGAAACTACAGGCGGACAAAAACATGACTCTGAATCTCTCGGTTCCTCAGCGTGACGAGCTGAAGCCTCGCATCACCGTGTTCGGTGTCGGCGGTGCCGGTGGCAACGCGGTCAACAACATGATCGAAAAGCAGCTCGACGGGGTCGAGTTCGTCGTCGCCAATACCGATGCCCAGGCGCTCCAGCAGTCCATGGCCACCACCAAGGTGCAGATGGGCGTGAAGATCACCGAAGGCCTGGGCGCGGGTGCGCGGTCCGCCGTGGGCGCCGCCGCCGCGGAAGAGAGCATCGAGGAAATCGTCGATCACCTGGCCGGCAGCCACATGTGCTTCATCACCGCCGGCATGGGCGGCGGCACCGGCACCGGCGCCACGCCGATCATCGCCCAGGCCGCGCGCGAGCTTGGCGTTCTGACCGTCGGCGTCGTCACGAAGCCTTTCCAGTTCGAAGGCTCGAAGCGGATGCGCCAGGCCGAAGAGGGCATCGAGGCGCTGCAGAAGATGGTCGACACGCTGATCATCATTCCGAACCAGAACCTGTTCCGTCTCGCCAACGAGAACACCACCTGCACCGACGCGTTCGGCCTCGCCGACGACGTGCTCTACCAGGGTGTGAAGGGCGTGACCGACCTGATGGTCCGCCCGGGCCTTATCAACCTCGACTTCGCCGATGTCCGCTCGGTCATGGACGAGATGGGCAAGGCCATGATGGGCACCGGCGAGGCCGAGGGCGAGGATCGCGCGCTGAAGGCCGCCGAGCTGGCAATTGCCAACCCGCTGCTGGACGAGATCAGCCTGAACGGCGCGAAGGGCGTGCTGATCAACGTGATCGGTGGCTACGACATGACCCTGTTCGAACTGGACGAGGCCGCCAACGTCATCCGCGAGAAGGTCGACCAGGACGCGCATATCATCGTCGGTTCGACCCTGGACGAGCACATGGAAGGCCGCATGCGCGTCAGCGTGGTGGCGACCGGCATCGACGCCGTGGCGCAGGTGGCCGACACCCCCGTGCCGCGCCGCCGCCTGTCCGAGCCGCTGACCACGCCCGCCCGCAGCGAAGAGCCGGCCCCCGCGCCGCAGCCCCGCCCCGAGCCCGTCCGGGCCGAAGCGCCGGCCCCGCAGCCCGTGGCCGAGCCCGCCGAGCGTGCCGCCTCGGACGAGCCCGACTTCTTCGCCGACTGGGAGCAGCGCCGCGCCGAGAAATCCCCCGCGTCCGAGCTGTTCGATGACCGGGACGAGGGCGAGCTGCCCGCGCCGGCCTACCGCCCCGAGCCCGTGGCCGAGGCGCCCGCCGCGCCCGTTCGCACCGCGGTGCCCGGCCAGCCGTCCTCCGAGGCGCTGGCGCGGCTGGAGCAGGCCGTTCGCAAGGCGCCGCCCGCGCCGCAGCACGGTGGTCAGCCCCAGGCTGCGCCGCGTGGCCACGCCCCCCAGCCGTCGAGCGGCGAGGCGCGCCCGCGTTTCGGGATCAACTCGCTGATCGGTCGGATGACCGGCCAGCCCGAAACGGCCGAGCGCTCGGCCCCCTCGGGCGCCATGCCGGCCCGCCGTGCCGAGCCGCGCACGCAGGCAGCGCCGCGCCAGGACGAGACGCCGAATGACCAGGACCGGATCGAAATCCCGGCCTTCCTGCGGCGCCAGGCGAACTGAACTGAAGAGCCTAATATTTCGTGAACGAAGGGCCGGTGCAGACCGGCCCTTTTTCGTTTGAAAACAGGTGTTTGAGTGGCTCCAGACACCTGTCGGCGAAATCCTGCCGACCCTGGGATGCCGCTGTTACACCAACGTTGCAAAGCTTGAATTGAGCGGCGCCGCCCCCGCCCCTAAGTCAGAGTGACCGGAGACCGGTATACCGGCGAAAGTGGGGCAAGATGCAGACAACTTTGAAAAAAGCGATCAGCTTCGACGGCGTGGGCCTGCATTCGGGCCGCAACGTGCGCATGACCCTGCGCCCGGCCGCCGCGAATTTCGGCATCTGGTTCCGCCGCACCGACGTGTCGGGCCGCAACGCCCTGATCCCCGCCCACTGGGCGCAGGTCGAGCAGGGCGAGCTTTGCACCCGCCTGGTCAATGCCGACCGCGTCGACGTCTCGACGGTCGAGCACGTGATGGCCGCCGTTGCCGGTTGCGGCATCCACAACCTGACGATCGATGTCGACGGCCCCGAACTGCCGATCCTCGACGGCTCGTCCGCGCCTTTCGTCGCCGCCATCCTCGAGACGGGGCTGGAGCGGTTCGACGCGCCCGTCATGGCGCTGCGGATCCTCGAGACGGTCGAGGTGCGCAACGGTCCCGCCTGGGCACGGCTGGAGCCCAGCGACGATTTCGAGATCGACTTTCACATCGATTTCACCGACGCCGCCATCGGCCGCCAGGACAAGTGCCTGCGCATCGCCAACGGTGCGTTCGTGCGCGAACTGGCCGACAGCCGCACCTTCTGCCGCCAGGCGGACGTGGACGCCATGCGCGCGCGCGGTCTTGCCCTTGGCGGGACGCTTGAAAACGCGGTGGTCGTCGACGGCGCCGACGTGCTCAGCCCCGGCGGCCTGCGCCACAAGGACGAGGCGGTGCGCCACAAGATGCTGGATGCGCTGGGCGACCTGGCGCTGGCCGGCGCGCCGATCCTGGGCCGCTATACCGGCGTGCGCTCGGGCCACGCGATGACCAATGCCCTGCTGCGCACGTTGTTCGCGCGGCCCGGCGCCGCGCGGCTGGTCGAGGCCGATGCCACCCTTGCCGCGCGCCTTCCGGGGGCGGGTGCGGGACCGCGCGACCTGGTTCGGCTGGCCGCGTAAGCCACAGCCCGGAGCGGGGGCCGTGCTTACCCGTTTTGCACCGGATTTTTCTGTGCTAGACCATCGCCCAAAGGGCGCGGTCCGACCGCGCATCCGGGGGCAGGGGCTGCACGACGCATGATGGCGATCACTCGATATCTTGGCTTGGTGGGGCTTGGCGCGGTTCTTGCGGGCTGCGGCGGCGACGCCTTCACCTCGCGCGATCAACCGCTGGAAAGCTTCTCGGCCGAAGAGATCTACAAGCGTGGCGAATTCGAGCTCGAGGATAACGACCCCGAGGACGCGGCCCGCTTCTTCGGCGAGGTCGAGCGGCTTTATCCCTATTCCGAATGGGCCAAGCGCGCGCTGGTGATGCAGGCCTTCGCCTATCACCGCGATCGCGACTACGAAGAGGCGCGCAATTCCGCGCAGCGCTACCTGGATTTCTACCCGGGCGGCGAGGATGCGGCCTACGCGCAATACCTGCTGGCGCTGAGCTACTACGACCAGATCGACGACGTGGGCCGGGACCAGGGGCTGACCTTCCAGGCGCTCCAGGCCATGCGCGTTGTGATCGAACAGTATCCCGACAGCGAATACGCCCGTTCGGCCATCCTGAAATTCGACCTGGCCTTCGACCACCTGGCCGGCAAGGAAATGGAGATCGGGCGCTACTACCTCAAGCGCGATCACTTCGCCGCCGCCGTGAACCGGTTCCGCGTCGTGGTCGAGGATTTCCAGACCACAACCCACACGCCCGAGGCGTTGCTCCGGCTGGTCGAATCCTACCTGTCGCTGGGCCTGACAGACGAGGCGCAGACGGCGGGTGCGATCCTGGGCTACAACTACCAGTCGACGCCCTGGTACGACGATGCCTATTCCCTTCTGACCGGACAGGGCCTTTCGCCCGAGCCGCGTGGCGACTCGTGGCTGCGGACGGTCTATCGCCAGGTCGTGCGCGGCGAGTGGCTGTAGTCCACCGCACGCCTCACCTTTCTGGACAGTGACGATGCTGCGCGCCCTGGATATCCGCGACATGCTTCTGATCGACCGGCTGGAACTGAATTTCCAGCCGGGTCTCAACGTGCTGACTGGCGAAACCGGGGCGGGCAAGTCGATCCTGCTGGATTCGCTGGGCTTCGTTCTGGGCTGGCGCGGCCGGGCCGACCTGGTGCGCCAGGGCGCCGAGCGGGGCGAGGTCACGGCGGTTTTCGACCTGGCGAGCGGGCACCCGGGCCGCGCCGTGCTGGACGAGGCCGGGATCGAGATCGAGGACGAGCTGGTCCTGCGCCGCGTGAACGCGCAGGACGGCCGCAAGACCGCCTGGATCAACGACCGCCGCGTGTCGGGCGATGTGCTGCGCCGGCTGAGCGATACGCTGGTCGAGCTGCACGGCCAGCACGACGACCGGGGCCTGCTGGATCCCAAGGGGCACCGCGCCCTTCTGGACGCCTATGCCGACCGGCCCGACCTGCTGGAAACCACCCGCGCGGCGTGGCGGGCCCGCGCGGACATCGCGCGCCAGCTGGCGGCCGCGCGCGAACGGCTGGATGCGCTCCGGGCGGAAGAGGATTTCCTGCGCCACGCGGTCGAAGAGTTCGACAAGCTGTCGCCCGAGGCGGGCGAGGATGCGACGCTGGATGCGCGCCGTCGCCAGATGCAGGCGGGCCAGCGCATCGGCGACGACATCACGCGTGCGTTGCAGGCCCTTGGCGGTGACGGCGCCGAGGGGCCGATGATCGACGCGCAACGCTGGCTGGAAGCCGCGGCGCCCCAGGCCGACGGCGCGCTGGATGCCCCGCTCGAGTCCTTGGCACGCGCGCTGGATGCCCTGGCCGAGGCCGAGCAGGGCGTCTCCGAAGCGCTGGACACGCTGGAATTCGACCCGCGCGAGCTGGAGGCCGTGGAAGAGCGGCTGTTCGCGATCCGCGGCCTGGCCCGCAAGCACAACGTCCTGCCCGACGCGCTGCCCGAGCTTGGTGACACCCTGCGCGAGCGTCTGTCCGCCCTGGACGGCGGCGCCGACGACATCACCGATCTCGAGAAAGAACTTGCCGAAGCCGACGCGGCCTACGACGCCGCGGCGACCGAGCTTTCCGAGGCGCGGCAGGCGGCGGCCGCGGCGCTGGACGGCGCCATGGCGGCCGAGCTTGCGCCGCTCAAGATGGAGCGCGCCCAGTTCGAGACGCGGTTTTCCGATGCGACGCCGGGCCCGCTGGGGCGGGACGCCGTGGAATTCACCGTCGCCACCAACCCCGGCGCGCCCGCCGGTCCCCTGGGCAAGATCGCGTCCGGGGGCGAGCTGTCGCGCTTTCTGCTGGCGCTGAAGGTCTGCCTGACCGGCACCGATAGCGGCCTGACCCTGATCTTCGACGAGATCGACCGCGGCGTGGGCGGGGCGACCGCCGACGCGGTGGGGCGCCGATTGGCCGCGCTGGCGTCGGGCGGACAGGTGCTGGTCGTCACCCATTCGCCGCAGGTGGCCGCCCTCGGGCGCCACCACTGGCGCGTGGCCAAGGACGTGGCGGACGGGATCACGACCTCGCGCGTCGTGCCACTGGATACCGGCGACCGGGTCGACGAAATCGCGCGGATGCTGGCCGGTGACAGCATCACCGACGCGGCGCGCGAGGCCGCGCGCGCGCTTCTGGCGGCCAGCTAGCGGTAGTCGGCGGGACTGAGGCCGCCGTCGCCGGCCACGTGGCTTTCGGCGTCGGGGACGATATCGGTGTTCTGGGCCGCGACGCAAAGCCACCCGCCATCCCGGCGGTGCATCACGAAGGTGATGACCGTGGACCGACGGTCCGCCGCGCTGCCATCCGGCGCGACCTGCCCGGCCAGGTGCAGGCGCGCGTGGATCACGGCCACGTCCCCGAGGTCGCGGTGCTTCACCCGGCCAATTTTCAACGTCGAGTTCCGGAACATCCCCCGCAGCCCGTAATCGTGGGCCGCCCGGATCGCCTCGCGGTCGTGCCACCAGAGCCCGACCACGTTCACGAAATCCGCATCCGCGGCGAAAAGGGCGGCCAGCGCGCCCGCATCGCGCGCGTTCCACGCGGCGGCAAAGGCACGGGGCATCTCGGACGGGTCCTGCATGGGCAAATCGCCTTTTCCCTTGGGGGCGTATCGCCTAGGAAAGATGCATCACCGGCCCCGCGGGGCAAACCGGGATGTGGGGAAGATGGAGACGGGCCGCGGGCCTCAGAACTGGTCGTTGACACAGACCACGCTCAGCGCCTGCCGTGACGGCTGGCGGGTCTTGCGCAACCGCGGTCCCGGCCAGATCCAGTTCTGGTTCATCGCGCTGGCCGTCGGCGTCGCCTCGGGCTTTGCCGCGCTGTTCTTCCGCAAGGGCATCAACTGGCTGCAGGCAACGCTTTACGGCACCGACGATATCTCGGCGCTGACCAGCTTCGCGCAGGAATTGCCGTGGTACCTGATCGTGGCCTACCCGGTCTGCGGCGGCCTCGTGGTGGGGCTGATCCTCAATCGCTTCACCAAGGACGGGCGCGTGCGCTCGGTTGCCGACGTGATCGAGGGGGCCGCGCTTTACGACGGACGGGTCGAGGTAAAGGCGGGATTGGCCAGCGCCGCGTCTTCGCTCATCACGCTGGGGTCGGGCGGCTCGTCGGGCCGGGAAGGGCCGGTGGTGCACCTGGCTGCCGTCATCGCCACCTGGGTCAACAACCTGATCCGGGCCAACGGGATCACCGCGCGCGACCTTCTGGGCTGTGCCGTGGCCGCCGCCGTGTCGGCCAGTTTCAACGCGCCCATCGCGGGGGCGCTTTTCGCGCTCGAGGTCGTGTTGCGGCACTTCGCGGTGCACGCCTTCGCGCCCATCGTCATCGCCAGCGCGGCCGGAACGGTCATCAACCGGCTGGAGTTCGGCGACGTGACCGAGTTCAGGCTGATCGAGGACGGGGTGCTGACCTTCTACCAGGAGCTTCCCGCCTTCCTGCTGCTGGGGCTGGTCTGCGGACTGGTCGCCGTCATCCTGATGCACGCGATCTTCTGGACGGACCGGGTCGCCAGCACGGGCCGCGAGAAGCTGGGCCTGCCACGCTGGAGCCGCCCGATGCTGGCCGGTCTGCTTCTGGGCCTGCTGGCCATCGAGTTTCCCGCGATCATCGGCGTGGGCTACGAGACCACGTCGCTGGCGCTGACCGGGCAGTTGCTGCTGCACGAGGTCATGGTGCTGGCCGTGGTGAAGACCGCCGCCGTCGCCATCACCATGGGGGGACGCATGGGGGGCGGCGTCTTCTCGCCCTCGCTCATGCTGGGCGCGCTGACGGGCCTCGGCTTCGGACTGGTGGCCACCAACATCTTTCCGGATGTCTCGGGGGCCGAAACGCTTTACGCGCTCGCGGGCATGGGGGCTTTGGCGGCTGCGGTGCTGGGCGCGCCGATCTCGACCACGTTGATCGTGTTCGAGCTGACGGGCGACTGGCAGACCGGGCTGGCGGTGATGGTGGCGGTCAGCACCTCGACCGCGCTGGCGTCACGGCTGGTGGATCGCAGTTTCTTCCTGACCCAGCTGGAGAACCGCAACATCCATCTCAGCAAGGGGCCGCAGGCCTACCTTCTGTCCATGTTCCGGGTGCAGAACGTCATGCGCGGACCCGATCACCCCCACGCGGCCCCGCGCAAGGACATCTGGGACGCGATCGAGGCCGGCGTCCACGTCGAGGGCGACGCCACGCTGGAAGAGGCGATGCCGCTGTTCGAGGAGACCAGCCGCCTGTTCCTGCCGGTGGTGCGGATCGGCGCCAAGGGCGAGCCGCCCGAGGTGCTGGGCGCGCTGTTCCACGTGGATGCCCTGCGCGCCTACAACCGCGCGCTGGCCGCCACGGCGGCCGAGGAACATTCGTGACCTGTCGAAACCTTACAGCTGCTCGACCGTCACGCCCTCGTCCTTGAAGGCGAGGTGCCCGGCGATCGCCTCGGCACCCTCGGTCGGCGTCTCATAGCTCCACGCCGCGTCCTTCAGCGTCATGCTCTTGGTCTGGATGTGGAAATACGTGGCCTCGCCCTTCAGCGGGCAGGTGGTTTTCTTGTCCGAGGGGTCCAGAAACGCCATGGCCAGGTCGCCGCGCGGGAAATACACGACATCCTCGTAGCCGTCCTCGCGCAAAATCAGCGCGTCGGCGGATTCGCCCAGCACGGCGCCGCCCGCACGTACGACCCAGGTGCCTTCTGCCGTCTCGATGGTCATGTTGCCGGCCATGCCGCGCCTCCCTGCCTCGTGTTCCTTGGGGCGGACCCTAGCAGATCCGTGGCGTCTGACAACGCCGCCCCGTCGTGCGGATCAGAGGGGGGCCGTCGCCGTCCGGAGCCAATCGGCCACACCGGGCTCGACCCGCTGGGCCAACCGCTCGTAGACGCCAGCGTGGTAGTCATCGATCCAGGCCCGCTCGCCCGGCGACAGGGCATCGGCGTCGATCAGACGGCGGTCGATCGGAACCCAGGTCAGCGTCTCGAAATCCAGCATGTCGCGCCCCGGGTCACCGCCGTCGATGGGCGGGGCGGGGCGGACCACGACCAGGTTCTCGATCCGGATGCCCCAGGCGCCCGCACGGTAATAGCCCGGCTCGTTCGACAGGATCATGCCGGGCCGAAGCGGCTCCTCGCTCATCCGGCTCAGACGCTGCGGCCCCTCGTGAACACTCAGGTAGACGCCGACGCCATGGCCCGTGCCGTGGCCGTAATCCTGCCCCGCCATCCATAGGGGCGCACGCGCCAGCGCGTCGAGGTCGCGACCGGCAAGGCCCTGCGGCCAGCGTGCCCGGCTCACGGCGATCATGCCCTTCAGCACCCTGGTGAACGCCGCCACCTGCTCGGCGTCGGGCGGTCCCACGGCCACCGTGCGGGTGATGTCGGTGGTGCCGTCCACGTATTGCCCGCCCGAATCCACCAGCAGCAGGTCGCCCGTCGCGACCGCGCGGTTGCTCTCGGTATTCACGCGGTAATGGGTGATCGCCCCGTTCGGGCCGGTGCCGGCGATGGTGTCGAAGCTGATATCGCGCAGCGCGTTGGTGGCGCGCCGGAACCCTTCCAGCGCGGTGGCCACGTCGATCTCGGTGAGGATCTCGCCCTGCGTAACCCCGTCGAGCCGCCCGTCCAGCCAGGCGAGGAACGCGCACATGGCCGCGCCATCGCGCAGGTGCGCCTCGGTCGTGGCGGCGATCTCGGCCGCGCTCTTGCAGGCCTTGGGCAGCATGCAGGGATCGGGCGCCCAGTCCACGCGGCTGCCCGCGTTTTCCAGCGCCAGGCCCACGGCATGCGGCGCGCTATCCCGGTCAACTCGCACCACGCCGTCGAGCGCGGCCAGCGCGGCGACCAAGCCGTCGGGCGGAAGCACGTCGACACCGTCCATCTCCACGTCGCGCAGCTTTTCGTGTGCCATGAACAGCCGGACGGCGCCGCCCGCCGCCTCGACCAGGGCGAAGCCATGGGCGACCGGGATGCGGGGGATGTCGCTGCCGCGGATGTTCAGCAGCCACGCGATCGAGTCGGGCAGGCTCAGCACCGCCCAGTCCTGCCCGGCATCGCGTAGGTCCTTGGCGATGCGCGCGCATTTCTCGGCGCGGGTGGCCCCGGCCAGGTCGTCGGGATAGGCGGAAACCGCCCCCAGAGGCGGGCCGGGCTGGTCGTCCCAGATCGCGTCCACAGGGTTATCCACAGGGCGCAGCGCGATGTTGCGCGGGGCGAGCGCTCTTTCCAGCGCCTCGACCTCGGCGCGGGTGTGCAGCCACGGGTCGAGACCAACGACCGACGACTCGGGCAGGATATCTGCCAGCCACGGGCCGGGCCGCTCGGCCGGAAAGTCCACGATTTCAAAGTCGTCGGCGCATTGCGCGCGGGCCTGAAGGGTGTAGCGACCATCGGCGAAGACCGCGGCGCGTTCCGCGGTCACGACGCAGATCCCTGCCGAGCCGGTAAAGCCCGTCAGCCATTGCAGCCGCGCGTCACGGTCCGAGACATATTCGCCTTGGTACGCGTCGGCCCGGGGCACAAGGAATGCGTCAAGCCCCTGTTCCGACATGGTTTTTCGCAGCGCGGCCAATCTCGGCGGCCCCTGCTCGGGCCGCGCCGTGACGGTGAAATCCTGAAACATCCCAGTCCTTTCCGCGCGTCCGGCGCGTCACCCCGCGTGCTTCATGCCCAGCACGCGCGCCCGCTTGCGCGGGTCGCTGTCGAACAGGCTGGCCAGCTGCTCGGTCATGGCGCCGGCCAGCTGCTCGGCATCGGTGATCGTGACCGCGCGGCTGTAGTAGCGGGTCACGTCGTGGCCGATGCCGATGGCGATCAGCTCGACCTGCTTGCGCCGCTCGACCATGGCGATCACGTCGCGCAGGTGTTTTTCGAGGTAGTTCGCGGGGTTCACCGACAGCGTGCTGTCGTCCACAGGGGCCCCGTCCGAGATCACCATCAGGATCTTGCGCGCCTCGGGCCGCTGCACCAGCCGCTTGTGCGCCCATTCCAGCGCCTCGCCGTCGATGTTTTCCTTCAGCAGGCCTTCCTTCATCATCAGGCCGAGATTCGTGCGCGCCCGCCGCCACGGCGCGTCCGCGCCCTTGTAGATGATGTGGCGCAGGTCGTTCAGGCGCCCGGGCCGCTGCGGCCGGCCGGCGTTCAGCCATGCCTCGCGCGCCTGTCCGCCTTTCCAGGCGCGGGTGGTGAAGCCCAGCACCTCGGTCTTGACGTCGCAGCGTTCCAGCGTCTGCGACAGCACGTCGGCGCAGATCGCGGCGATGCTGATGGGCCGCCCGCGCATGGAGCCCGAGTTGTCCAGCAGGATCGTCACCACCGTGTCGCGGAACTCGGTGTCCTTCTCGACCTTGAAGCTCAGCGGCGTGGTGGGGTTGGCCACGACCCGCGCCAGGCGTCCCGCGTCGAGCGTGCCTTCCTCGAGGTCGAACTCCCAGCTGCGGTTCTGCTTGGCCTGCAGCCGCCGCTGCAGCTTGTTGGCCAGCCGCCCGACAGCGCCCTTGATGGGCTCGAGCTGCTTGTCGAGATACGCGCGCAGGCGCTCCAGTTCGGCCGGCTCGGCCAGCTCTTCCGCGCGGATGATCTCGTCGTGGGCCTGGTCGAACACCTCGTAGCCGGGATCGGCCTCGGACACGGGCGGCGGGGGCGGCGGCTCGGTCGGGGCGTCGCCCTCGGGCACCTCCTGCTCCTCGCCCGACTCCATGTCGGCCTCGTCGTCCATCGAAATCTCGGCCTGGGCGGCGTCCTGCGTCTGCTCCTGGCTCTGGGCGGCGTCGGCCTCCTGGCTGTCGGCCTCGTCCTCGTCGCCGGTGCTGTCGGGCTCGTCGCCGTCCTGGGGTTCGTCCTCGGGGGTGGCCTCGTCGTCGGTATCCTCGGCGTCCGGGTCATCGCCCAGCTGGTCGCCGTAGCCCAGGTCGTCGATGATCTGACGCGCCATTCGGGCGAAGGCAGCCTGGTCGGCCAGGTTGCCCTGCAGCCCCTCCAGCGTGGGGCCGGCCTGGCCCTGGAAGAACTCGCGCCACAATCCGGCGGCCTGCTCGGCGCCTTCGGGCAGGTCGCGCCCGGTGGCCATCTGCCGGATCAGGTAACCGGCCGCGACCGACAGGGGCACCTGCTCGCGCTCGCCCACGTTGTCGTACCCCTTGCGCGATGCCTCGACCGCGATGCGCGCGTCGATATTGCCCGCGGTGCCGGGCATGGTGCGGGCGCCCACCGCCTCGCAGCGGGCATGCTCCATCGCCTCGTAAAGGTCGCGCGCCATCTGGCCCTGCGGCGCGTAGCGGTTGAAGGTGCCCGCGTCATGGTGGCGACGGCGCAGCGCGTAGCCGTCCGCGGTGCCCCGCGCCAGCAGCACCTCGTCGCGGGTCATGCGGCGGCTGATCTGCGGCAGGCGCAGCCCGTCATTGTTCATGCCCGGCGGATCGACCGAGTAGGTGACGCCCATCTCGGGATCGTCGGCCAGGACGCGCGTGGCCTCGGCCAGCGCCTTCTTGAACGGATCGGAGGGATTGTCGGGTGGCTTGCTCATACGCCTTATCTAGAAGGTGCGGGGCAGGGCACCAAGCGTCCGCCCCTTCATCTTTCCAAAAATACCTCGGAGAGCGCGAGAGGCGGCGCCTCTCGCACCGGCCCCGGGGCCGGTTCTCAGCCCAGGCTCAGCGACGCGGCGCTTTCCGGCAGCTCCTCGTCGAAGCAGCGCTGGTAGAACTCGGCCACGGTCTCGCGCTCCAGCTCGTCGCACTTGTTGAGGAAGGACAGCCGGAAGGCATAGCCCACGTCGTTGAAGATGTTGGCGTTCTGCGCCCAGGCGATGACCGTCCGGGGCGACATGACCGTGGACAGGTCGCCGTTCATGAACGCGGTGCGGGTCAGGTCGGCCACGGTCACCATCTGCCCGACCGTCCTGCGGCCGTCGTCGGAGTCGTATCCCGGCAGCTTCGACAGGACGATCTCGACCTCGGCATCGTGGTCCAGGTAGTTCAGCGTCGCCACCAGCGACCAGCGGTCCATCTGGCCCTGGTTGATCTGCTGGGTGCCGTGGTACAGCCCGGTCGTGTCGCCCAGGCCCACCGTGTTGGCGGTGGCGAACAGGCGGAAATAGGGATGCGGCGTCAGGACCTTGTTCTGGTCCAGCAGCGTCAGCTTGCCGTCGACTTCCAGGACGCGCTGGATCACGAACATCACGTCGGCGCGGCCGGCGTCGTACTCGTCGAACACGATGGCGGTGGGGTTGCGCAGGGCCCAGGGCAGGATGCCTTCCTGGAACTCGGTGACCTGCTTGCCGTCGCGCAGCTTGATGGCGTCCTTGCCGATCAGGTCGATCCGGCTGATGTGGCTGTCCAGGTTCACGCGCACGCAGGGCCAGTTCAGCCGCGACGCCACCTGCTCGATATGGGTGGACTTGCCGGTACCGTGATAGCCCTGGATCATGACGCGGCGGTTGTACTGGAACCCGGCCAGGATGGCCAAGGTCGTGTCGGGGTCGAAGCGGTAGGTGCTGTCGATCTCGGGCACCCGGTCCGATGCGTCGTCGAACCCTTGGACCTTCATGTCGCTGTCGATGCCGAAGACCTCGCGGACCGAGATCTCGCGCGTGGGCTTGGCGTCGATGTCAATGCTGCCGTCGGGCATGGGAAATCCTTCTCGTCGGGGGCGTGCGGGGGCCGCGGTCGGCGTTGCGCGCGTGGTGCAACATATCCTGCGCCCGCGCAAGGAAAAGGGGATCGCGGGGATTGGCTCTGGTCACCGCCCCGCGCATTTGTTCAACTCGGTCCCGCGGTGGATGACCGGGTGAGGAACAAGGGCGGATCGTGGCGCGCAGCATTTCAGATGTCGAGGACATGATCCTCTCGGTGGCCGGGGGCGACCGGACGGCATTTTTGTCTCTTTATGACGCGACCAGTGCGAAACTCTTCGGTGTGTGCCTGCGTGTGTTGAATGACCGCGCCGAGGCCGAGGACGTTTTGCAGGAGGTTTTTCTGAAGGTCTGGCGCAACGCAGACCGCTACACGGCCAACGGGCTCAGCCCGATGACGTGGCTGATCACGGTGGCGCGCAACGCCGCCATCGACCGACTGCGCGCCCGGAAGCCGTCGACCGACGACGACAGCGCGCTGGAGCGGATGGCGGCGTCTGGGCCCGGCCCCGAGGCATCGGCCATCGCGGCGGGCGAGGCGCGGCGGATCGCCGAGTGCCTCGGTGAACTCGATCCCCGGCGCGCCGACGCGGTGCGCGGGGCCTACCTGGACGGCCAGTCCTACAACGACCTGGCCCGGCGCTTCGACGTGCCGCTGAACACGATGAGAACCTGGCTGCGCCGCAGCCTGCAAAGCCTGAGAGAGTGCCTGAGCCGATGAGCCGCGACGACAGCGACAGCCCGGATAACGACCGCCCCGACGAGGTGCTTGCGGCCGAGTACGTGCTGCACCTGCTGGATCCGGCCGAGCGCAGCGCGGCCGAGACGCGGCTCGGGACCGACGGCGCCTTCCGCGCGCTGGTGGCCGAATGGTCCGAGCGGCTGGTGCCCATGGCCGAGGAGATCCCGTCCGAGACACCGCCCGCCGGCCTGCGGCAGCGGCTGGCGGCCGAAACGGCGCCCCGCGCGCCGAAGCGCGAGCCGCGCTTTGCGGCCGGGCGGCGGCGCAGTTTCCTCGTGGGTCTTCTGGGCGGTGCGGGCCTTGCGGCCGCCGTCGCGCTGGCCTTCATGGTCGCGACGCCACTGCTGGGCCCCGAACCGGGGCCGCGCTTCGCCGCCGACGTGACCTCGGAAAGCGAGGACCTGCTGGTGACGGCAAGTTACGACCCGGACGCGGCCGAGCTGACGGTGACCCGCGCCGCGGGGCAGGCGCCCGAGGGGCAGGTGCTGCAACTCTGGCTTCTGACCGAGGACCAGCCGCCCCACGCCGTGGGCGTGCTGCCCGATGACGGCTCGCTTTCGGTGCCGGTGATCCCGTTCTGGGGGCAGCGGATCCCGCAGGGCCGCTTTGCCGTCAGCGTCGAGCCGCCCGGCGGATCGACGGACGAGGTCGGACCCACCGGCGAGATCCTGGCCGTGGCCGAGGTGACGCCGCGCTGACGCCCGATCACGCCTGCGCGAGGGCCGGAGGCAACCGCCGCCGGACCTTATACGTTATGTCTGCAGGAGTTTTGCGGGAGAGAGAACACATGCACAGGCGACATTTCCTCAGCGGGGCGGCGGCCATGGCCCTGGTTCCGGTCGCGGGATGCGCGCAATCCGACGGCACCTTCGAGGTGACCCGCTCGGCGGACGAATGGCGCGACCTGCTCACCGCGCGCGAGTACGAGGTCATGCGGGAGGAAGGGACCGAGCGGGCCTATACCTCGCCCCTGAACGAGATCACGGCCGAGGGCGTCTATCACTGCAAGGGCTGCGACCAGGCGCTCTACCGGTCCGAGACGAAGTTCGACTCGGGCACCGGCTGGCCGTCATTCTACCAGGCGATGGACAATGCCGTGGCCACCAAGCCCGACCCCGGCTGGTTAGGCACCCGGACCGAGGTGCATTGCGATCGCTGCGGATCGCACCTGGGCCACATCTTCGACGATGGTCCCCCGCCGACCGGCAAGCGGCACTGCATCAACGGCATTTCCATGGTGTTCCGGCCCGCGGGTGACGGCGCGCCGGTGGTGGGCTGACACAGCCCGGCGCGGGGCGGCCGTGCGCCGCCCCGACCGTATCGTCTCAGGCCTCGCCCGACAGGCCGGCGGCCTTCAGCGCGGCCAGACCGGCCTCGGCATCGTTGTCCGACGTGTCGCCGGTCACGCCAAGTGCTCCGATCACGGCACCTGCATCGTCGCGGATCAGGATCCCGCCCGGCACCGGCACCACCGCGCCGCCGAACACGCCGTTGGCGGCGGTCATGAAATAGTGCTGGTCCTCGGCCCGCTTCATTTGGGCCGATCCGGTCATCCCCAGCATCACCGCGCCGTAGGCCTTGCCATGGGCGATGGCGTAACGGCCCGGCGACGCGCCATCGGCCCGCTGGAAGGCTAGAGGATGGCCGCCCGCGTCCAGCACGATGGCCGAAAGCGGCTTCAGCCCGCGGCTCACGCCCTCGGCCAGGGTTTCGGTCACGGCCTTCAGGGCCTGTTCTGATGTGATGCTCATGCCTGGCTCTCCTTCAGTTCCAGCCGCCGGGCGTGCAGCACCGGCTCGGTGTAGCCCGCGGGCTGTTCGCGTCCCTTGAACACAAGGTCGCACGCGGCCTTGAACGCGATGGTGTCGTAGGACGGCGCCATGGGAATGTAGCTCGGGTCGCCCTCGTTCTGGCGATCCACGACCTTTGCCATCTTCTTCATCGTGTCCATGACGCGCTCCTCGGTGACCACGCCGTGGTGCAGCCAGTTGGCCAGCGCCTGCGACGAGATCCGGCAGGTGGCGCGGTCCTCCATCAGGCCCACGTCATGGATGTCGGGGACCTTCGAACAGCCGACGCCCTGGTCGACCCAGCGCACGACGTAGCCGAGAATGCCCTGGGCGTTGTTCTCGATCTCGGAAGTGATGTCGTCCTCGGACCAGTTGGCGTCCGACAGCGGGATGGTCAGCAGATCGTCCAGGCTGCCGCGCGGGCCGCCCTTGGCAAGGTCGTCCTGCACCGCGTGGACATCGACCTGGTGGTAATGCAGCGCGTGCAGGGTGGCGGCGGTGGGCGAGGGGACCCAGGCGCAGGTGGCGCCCGCCTTCGGGTGGCCGATCTTCTGTTCCAGCATGTCGGCCATCAGGTCGGGCATGGCCCACATCCCCTTGCCGATCTGCGCGCGACCCTTCAGCCCGCAGGCCAGCCCGATATCGACATTGCGATCCTCGTAGGCCTTGATCCAGGCCGAGTTCTTCATCTCGCCCTTGCGCACCATGGGGCCGGCTTCCATCGAGGTGTGGATCTCGTCGCCGGTGCGGTCGAGGAACCCGGTGTTGATGAAGGCCACCCGGTCGCTGGCGGCGCGGATGCATTCCTTGAGATTGGCCGAGGTGCGACGCTCCTCGTCCATGATGCCCAGCTTCACCGTGTTGGCGGGCAGGCCCAGCATGGTCTCGACCCGGGTGAAGATCTCGTCGGCGAAGGCGACCTCGGCGGGCCCGTGCATCTTGGGTTTCACCACGTAGACCGAGCCGTGCTCGGAATTGCCGCCCGCGCGCTGCAGGTCGTGCATGGCGATCAGCGTGGTGAAGGCCGCGTCCATCAGGCCCTCGAACACCTCGTCGCCGTTGCGGTCGAGGATGGCGGGATTGCGCATCAGGTGGCCCACGTTGCGCACCAGCATCAGCGCGCGGCCCTTCAGGCGCACCTCGCCTCCATGGGGCGCGGTGAAGACGCGGTCGTCGTTGAGAACGCGGGTGAAGGTCTTGCCGCCCTTGGTGACTTTCTCGGACAGATCGCCCTTCATCAGGCCCAGCCAGTTGCCGTAGGCCAGCACCTTGTCGGGCGCGTCAACGGCGGCAACGCTGTCTTCGCAATCCATGATCGCGGACATGGCCGATTCCAGCTGGATGTCGGCCACGCCGGCCGGGTCGCTGGCGCCGATCTGGTGGTCGCGGTCCAGCACGATCTCGATATGCAGGCCATTCCTGCGCAGCAGGATCGAGGTCGGCGCATCGGCGTCGCCGCGGTAGCCGACGAACTGGGTCGGGTCGGCCAGCGGGATCGTGTGCTCGACCTCGGGGGTGGTGCCCGCCGGTCGGCTGTTCGGATCCTTGCGCGTGGCATCCGCGGCGCGCCAGTCCTGGTCGTTCAGGTACAGGCCCTCGAGCCCCTGCTCGGCAATCTTGTAGCCCACGAGCTGCGCGTGGCTGCCGCTGGCCAGGGGCGCGGCGTCGTCGAGGATTTGCTTGGCGCGGGCGATGACGCGTTTGCCCCGCTCGGGGTCGTAATCGCCGCCCTGCGGCAGGTCGCCCAGGGCATCGGTGCCGTAAAGCGCATCGTAGAGTGACCCCCACCGCGCGTTCGCGGCGTTCAGCGCATAGCGCGCGTTCATGATCGGCACGACCAGCTGCGGGCCGGGGACATCCGCGATTTCGGGGTCGGTCTTGTCGGTGCCGATGGTGAAATCGGGCCCTTCCTCGACCAGGTAGCCGATCTCGCGCAGCATGTCCTTGTAGGCGGCCTGGTCCGTCACCTTGCCGCGGTTGTTGCGGTGCCACTCGTCCAGCGTCGCCTGCATTTTCTCACGCGTCTCGAGAAGCGCGGCGTTCCTGGGGCCGAGGTCGTGAACGAGGTCCGACAGGCCCTTCCAGAAATCATCGGGCGAGACGCCCGTCCCGGGCAGGGCATGCTTTTCGGCGAAAGTCGCCAGGTCTTCGGCCACCGAAAGCTCGGCACGCTGGATGCGGTTCGTCATGTATCCTCCGTCTATTCGTTGTCATCTGTCGCGCGGGCGCGTTTCGCTTCTCCCCGGCAGCGGTCCGAGCAGTACTTAACCTGCTCCCAGTCGCGCCGCCACTTCTTGCGCCAGGCAAATGGCCTGCCGCAGGTCGCGCAGATTTTCTGCGGAAGATCCGCTTTCGACCGGGCCTTGGCCACGCGGTCTTACTCGGTCGCGGATTCTTCGTCGATGGGGGTTTCGTTGCCGGGCTCGTTGCCGCTCAGGCTGAGATAGACGATCAACCCGATCAGCAGGACGGCGGCCCAAACGACCATCCACGCCATTCCGACCAGGGGGAACTTGTGGCGACGTTGCTGTTTCTTGACGTCAGTATCGGGGGCAGACATGTCTTTGACTTCTTCCATAAGTAACCGGCCCGCACGGGATGCAGGCAAAAATGCCCAACGTCCCGCGCGCCCAGTCGTTCCCATGTTTCCGGATCCAAGGAGCCCACAATGAAAGACGCTGCGCCGCGCCCCGTGCGCCTGGCCGAGTACGCCCCCTTCAGCCACGTGGTGGAGACGGTCACGCTGGCGTTCGACCTGCACCCCTCGGCCACGCGGGTCCGGTCGCGCATCGCGTTCCGGCCGAATCCCGATGGCCCGGGCGGCCCCCTGCGGCTGGACGGCGAGAAGCTGACGCTGATCTCGGCGGCCATCGACGGCGCGCCGGTCGCGCCGCGCGTCGATCCTACGGGGCTTGAGGTCGAAACGCCCGACGCGCCCTTCGTGTGGGAATGCGAGGTCGAGATCGATCCGTCGGCCAATACCGAACTGGATGGGCTCTACATCTCGAACGGGATGTTCTGCACCCAGTGCGAGGCCGAGGGCTTTCGCAAGATCACCTATTACCCCGACCGGCCCGACGTGATGGCGCCGTTTTCCGTGCGGGTGAACTCGGACCTGCCGGTGCGGCTGTCGAACGGCAACCCGGGCGACAGCGACGCGGACTGGGCCGAATGGCACGACCCGCACCCCAAGCCCAGCTACCTGTTCGCGCTGGTCGCGGGCGATCTTGTCGCCCATTCCGATTGCTTCAGAACGATGGAGGGGCGGGACGTTGCGCTGAACATATGGGTGCGTCCGGGCGACGAGGATCGCTGCGCCTATGCCATGGACGCGCTGAAGCGGTCGATGCGCTGGGACGAGGAGAAATACGGCCGCGCCTACGACCTCGACGTGTTCAACGTGGTCGCCGTGGACGATTTCAACATGGGCGCGATGGAGAACAAGGGCCTGAACATCTTCAACGCCCGCTACGTCCTGGCCAGCCCCGAGACGGCGACCGACGGCGACTATGCCCGGATCGAAGCCATCATCGCACACGAGTATTTCCACAACTGGACCGGCAACCGCATCACCTGCCGTGACTGGTTCCAGCTGTGCCTGAAGGAAGGCCTGACGGTTTTCCGCGACCAGCAGTTCTCGGGGGACGAACGCTCGCACGCGGTCAAGCGGATCGAGGACGTCCAGATGCTGCGCGCCCGCCAGTTCCGCGAGGATGCCGGCCCGCTGGCGCACCCGGTGCGGCCCGAAAGCTATATCGAGATCAACAACTTCTACACCGCCACCATCTACGAGAAGGGCGCCGAGGTCATCGGGATGCTCAAGCGGCTGGTGGGCGAGGACGGCTATGACCGTGCGCTGACGCTCTACTTCGATCGCCACGACGGGCAGGCCTGCACCATCGAGGACTGGCTGACCGTCTTCGAGGATGCGACCGGCCGCGACCTGTCCCAGTTCAAGCTGTGGTATTTGCAGGCAGGCACGCCGCGTGTCACCGTGGACAGCCGCGTGGCCGACGGGACGCTGACGCTGGACCTTCGGCAGGAGGTGCCCGCGACGCCCGGCCAGCCCGACAAGGCGCCGCAGGTCATCCCGGTGGTCGTGGGCGCCATCGCCCGCGACGGGCGCGAGGTTCTGCCCTCCACCTTGGTCGAACTGACCGAGACGCATCAGACCGCCAGCTTCGACATCGGCACCGATGACGCGGTGGCGTCGGTCCTGCGCGGATTCTCCGCGCCGGCAATCCTGCGCCATGACCTCAGCAACGCGGACCGCGCCTTGCTGCTGGCCCATGACACCGATCCCTTCAACAAGTGGGAGGCGGGGCGCGCCCTGGCCAAGGACGCGCTGATGCGGATGATCACGGACGGCGCGGCGCCCGATCCGGCCTACCTGTCCGGGCTGGCCCCGGTGCTGACCGACGACACGCTGGATCATTCGTTCCGCGCCATGGTGCTGGGCCTGCCCAGCGATGACGACATGGCACAGGGGCTGGCCGATGCCGGGCAGGTGCCGGACCCCGCCGCCATCGCCGCTGCGCGGGACCGGATGCAGAAGGCCAGGGCGGCCGAGCTGAAAGACCCGCTGAGCGATCTGTATGGCGGGCTGGCGAACCTGTCGCCCTATGCCCCCGATTCCGCGCAGGCCGGGCGGCGCGCACTGCGCAACACCGCTTTGGGCCTGCTCAGCCGGCTGGACGGCGGCACGCTGGCGCGCGCGCAGTTCGACGCGGCGGACAACATGACCGACAGCCTGGGCGCGCTGCTGCCGCTGGTCCAGATCGGCGCGGCGGGCGACGCGCTTGCCGCGTTCCATGACCGCTGGCAGGACGACCGGCTGGTGCTGGACAAGTGGTTCTCGGTGCAGGTGAGCGCGGCGCCGGCGGACCTGGCGCTGGACGCGGCCGAGGCGCTGGTCGAGCACCCCGCCTTCGACTGGAAGAACCCCAACCGGTTCCGCGCGGTGATCGGCGCGCTGGGCATGAACCACGCTGCCTTCCACGACGCCAGCGGCCGGGGCTACGCGCTGGTGTCGCAGTGGGTGTGCAAGCTCGACCCGGTGAACCCGCAGACCACGGCGCGCATGACCACGCTGTTCGAGACGTGGCGCCGATACGACGCCGACCGGCAGGACATGATCCGTGAGGCGCTGGAGCGGATCCGCGCGGTGCCGAACCTGTCGCGCGACAGCACCGAGATGGTCGAGAGAATTCTGGGCGCGGGCTCGAATTGAGGCGTTTTGCGGCTGGAACCACAGCCCGTCCGATCCGTTCTGTTTACAAGTTTCAAACGAACGCGAACGGAGGCAGACATGCCCAAGATCGACACCGCGAAAATCCTGATCATCGCCTCGGACGGCTTCGAGCAGTCCGAGCTGATGGAGCCGAAGAAGCAACTGTCCGAGGCGGGCGCCACGGTACACGTGGCCACCCCCGACGGCGACGCCATCACCGGTTGGGACGAGACCGACTGGGGCGAGAAGGTCGCCGCCGACGTTAAGATCTCCGAGACCGACATCTCGGACTACGACGCCGTGGTCCTGCCGGGTGGCCAGATCAACCCCGACGTGCTGCGCCTCAACGAAGATGCCGTCGCGCGCATCCGCGATTTCGGCATGTCCGGCAAGCCGCTGGCGGCCATCTGCCACGCGCCCTGGCTGCTGATCGAAGCGGGCCTGGTGAAGGGCAAGCGCCTGACCGCGTATCCGTCGATCCGCACCGACCTGCGCAACGCGGGTGCCGAGGTCGTCGACGAAACCGTGGCGCAGGACGGCAACCTGATCACGTCGCGCAATCCCGGTGACCTGGACGCGTTCTGCCGCGCCATCATCGAGGCGGTCGAGGCTGGCGATGCCCGCGATCACGCCGCCTGACGCCGGTATGCCGCGATCGGCGGTAAACCCGTGATTTCCACCCGGAATGGGCCCGGCGGTTGTCATTGCGACGCCGCCGGGCCATTTGTCATGGTACCGTTAAGGTCGGGTGGCATCTCATGGGCGTGAAAGAGCGCATAGACCAGCAAATCCTCGAACGCGCGGCCTGGCTTGGCCGGGGCGGACCCGGAGTCGATCTGGCGCGCGCCGCGCTGAACCGGATGCTGAGCTATGACCGCACCGTCGCGCTTGCCGAGGAGATGGAGACCTGGTCGGGCCCCGCGCTCATGGATCGCATGGGCGGGTTGCTGGCACGCGATGTCAGCATCAGCGGTCAGCACAACATCCCCCGCGCCGGTGCCGCCATGGTGGTGTGCAACCACCCCACCGGGATCGCGGACGGCATCGTTCTCCACCATCTGCTCAGCCCCCTGCGCCCGGACCTTTTCTTCTACGCGAACGTGGACATCCTGAAGGTCGTCCCCCAGCTCGAGTCGATGATCGCGCCCGTCGAATGGCGCCACGACAAGCGGACCCACGGCAAGGCGCGCGAGACGATGGCCTGGACGATGCGGGCCATGAAAGAAGAGCGCCTGGGCATCATCTTCCCCTCGGGCCGCCTGGCCAAGCGACGGGGATTGCGCCTGTTCGAGCGGCCCTGGATGGCTTCGGCGGCGATGATCGCGCGCAAGTTCGAGGTACCGATCATCCCGATCAACATCCGTGCCCGCAACTCGGCGCTGTTCTACCTGTTCGACCTGATCCACCCGTCGCTGCGGGACATCACCCTGTTCCACGAGACGCTGAACAAGTCGCGCCAGCCCTTCCGCGTCACCGTGGGCGAGCCGATCTCGCCCAATGCCCTGCCGGCGCAGTCCGAGGCCGCGATCGAGATGTTGCGCCGCGCCACCCTGGCGCTGGGCGGGCGGCACGCGCCGTCGGTCAGCCTGCTGGATGCGTCGCGCCGCCCGCTGGCACTCAGCCGCGCCGGAAGCGGCCCCGGCTCGGCCTAAGCGTCAGAGCGGGGCGGTCGGTCCCACCGCAGTCGCCAGCCGCGGGGCCGGGCGCAGCGCCGGACGGATCGGCCCCATGATGTGGCTATCCGGTTTCGGGCGCAGCCTGGGGCGCATGCTGACATGCAATTGGCAATAGTCCTGGCCGCGCAGCCAGTTGCGCATCGCGGCCCGCTTGGTGCTGGACCGCATGGGGCCCCAATCCGCCGAGACGCCGCTCCAGCGCGGCTCGCGGGCGTGGATGACGCCGTCGCGCGGTACCGTTTCGGCCATGATGCGGATCGCGCAGCTCAGGTTGGCCGGCCCATCCTTCAGCGCCTCGCCGCTGCCCGCGCGGCACTCGTAGCCGCGTGCGGTGGCGGGCGCGATCTGCAACAGGCCGAACCACTTGCCGCCGCCGCCCACGGCGCGCGGCTTGTGGGTGGATTCGTAGTGCGCCAGCGCCGACAGGAAGCCCACCCAGAAGGCGCGGCGCGCGTCGGGCGGGGCGCCGGCATAGCCAGGGCACCATCGCGCCATGTCCTCGGGCTCCATCTCGACCAGCGGCTCGCCGTGGTTGCGCAGCGCCTGCAACGCGGCACGGCTCCAGCGGCCGGCCTCGTCCCGATGATCCCAGCGCGTGACGGGTATGGGGTCGAATGTCGGGCGGGCCAGCGGCCGGACGGTCTCGGCCCGGGCGGGCAGGGCGAGGGCGGCAACGAGAAGGGCGAGTATCAGGCGCATGATCGGCAAGCTAACCTATTCGGTGCCGCCGTCCACGCCGCGCCGCCGCACAAAAGGGCGGCGCGGCAAGGGGTTGCCGACCGGGCTCAGAGCCGGTCGAGAAGATTGGTGAAGGGGTCCTTGGGCTCGGGCGCCTGGCAATAGGGCTGCGCCCGGGTCCAGGCGGCCATCTCGGCGCGCTTGGCGGCCGAATGGAACGGACCCCAGTCGCGCATACCACGGTTGATGGTGCCACGCTTGGACACCTGGGCGGCGGCGATCCGCACCGCGCAGCGCAGGTTGGCCGCGCCGTCCTTCAGCGCCTGTCCCGAGGTGACATCGCAGTTATAGGCCCGCGCCGTGCGCGGATCGATCTGCGTCAGGCCGTACCAAAGCCCGCCGCCGCCAACGGCCTCGGGCCGCCAGGTGCTTTCGTGCTTGGCCAGCGCCGACAGCAGGCCGGTCCAGAAAGCGGCGCGATTCTCGGGGGTCTGCGCGGCGTATTCCGGGCACCACTCGGCGTAGTCGGCGGGAACCATCGCGGGCAGGGCGGCGCCGTGCTCGGTCAGGGCCTGCAGCGTCGCCTGAGTCCAGATCTCGGATTCGGGGCGGAAATCCCACCGGGTGACCGGCAACTCGGCGGTCGGCTCGGCCTCGCGCTGGCCGCTGATCTGCGCACAGGCCGGTAGTAGCAAAAACATCACAATGGCGAGGTGTCGCAACATTCTCGGGAACCCTTGGGTTGTTGATCGCGCCGCCCTTAGCCCGATTCGGCCCAACCTGGCTACGCTGCGGTGCAGCGAACGGCGCTTTCCCGCCCATCGGGGCCTTGTCGCGCCGGGCCGCCGGGCCTATTCAGGCGCAACTTCGCGACCCATGCCACGAGGCCCCCATGCTCGACCTGACATACGAAACCCCCAAGCCGAAGGTGATCCAGGGCGCCAAGGAGGACTGGGAACTGGTGATCGGGCTCGAGGTTCACGCCCAGGTCGCGTCCAAGGCCAAGCTGTTTTCGGGCGCCTCGACGGCCTTCGGGGCCGAGCCCAACAGCAACGTCGCCTTCGTGGACGCGGGCATGCCGGGCATGCTGCCGGTCATCAACGAAGGCTGCGTCGCGCTGGCCGTGAAGACGGGGCTGGGTCTGAAGGCCGAGATCAACCTGCGCTCGGCCTTCGATCGCAAGAACTATTTCTATCCCGATCTGCCGCAGGGCTACCAGATCAGCCAGCTTTACCATCCCATCGTGGGCGAGGGCGAAGTGCTGGTGGATATGGCGCCCGGCGTGGCGCGGCTGGTGCGGATCGAACGGATTCACCTTGAACAGGACGCGGGCAAGTCGATCCACGACATGGATCCGACCATGTCCTTCGTGGACCTGAACCGGACCGGCGTCGCGCTGATGGAGATCGTCAGCCGCCCCGACATCCGTGGCCCCGAAGAGGCCGCCGCCTATGTCGGCAAGCTGCGCCAGATCCTGCGCTATCTCGGGACCTGTGACGGCAACATGCAGAACGGCAACCTGCGCGCCGACGTGAACGTATCGGTCTGCCGGCCGGGCGATTACGAGAAGTATCAGGAAACGCAGGATTTCTCGCATCTGGGGACGCGGTGCGAGATCAAGAACATGAACTCCATGCGCTTCATCCAGCAGGCCATCGACTACGAGGCCCGCCGGCAGATCGCCATCATCGAGGATGGCGGCGCGGTCGTGCAGGAGACACGCCTTTACGATCCCGACAAGGGCGAGACGCGGTCCATGCGGTCGAAGGAAGAGGCGCATGACTACCGCTATTTCCCGTGCCCCGACCTGCTGCCTCTGGAGATCGAGCAGGCTTGGGTCGATGACATCGCCGCGTCGCTGCCCGAACTGCCGGACGAAAAGCGCGCGCGCTTCGTGCTGGATTACGGCATGACCGAGTACGACGCGTCGGTCCTGACCGCCGAAGTCGACGATGCCGCCTATTTCGAGGCCGTGGCCAAGGATGCGGGCGACGGCAAGCTGGCCGCGAACTGGGTCATCAACGAGCTGTTCGGTCGGCTGAAGAAAGACGACCGCGCGATCACGGAAAGCCCGGTGGCGCCCGCGCAGCTGGCCGCGATCATCCGCATGATCAAGGCCGACGAGATTTCGGGCAAGACGGCCAAGGACGTGTTCGAGATCGTCTATACCGACGGCGGCGACCCAGAGAAGATCGTCGACGAACGCGGGCTCAAGCAGGTCACCGACACCGCCGCCATCGAAGCCGCGGTCGAGAAGATCATGGCCGAAAACCCCGCGCAGGTCGAAAAGGCGCAGGCGAACCCGAAGCTCGCGGGCTGGTTCGTGGGGCAGGTGATGAAGGCCACGGGCGGGACGGCGAACCCCAAGGTGGTCAACCAGATCGTGGCGACGAAGCTGAACGGCTGAGCGCAAAGACAAAGGGCGCGCCAAGTGGCGCGCCCCGACTCGTTAAAGAACTCGAACAGGCTGACAGCAGCCCGGAATTACTCGACCTGGTTCTCGTTCATCAGGCCATCGGTCGGCTCGGAAAGCTCCTCGGGAGCGGGCTCGACCACGCTGCTCGCCGGCACCGGATCGTTCATGCAACCGGCGAGCGTTGCCGTGAGAAAGCCGAAAATCATCAAACTACGGGTCATAAAACTGTCCTTTCCGTTTCGCCCTTAAGCGAACGAACGTCCGAATGGTTCCTTCCGGTTGGATCGAAGCGATCCGGCGATCAGTTGTACTCGGTCTCGATGCCGTCACTGGGCGATGCCAGCTCTTCGCCGACCGGGACGGTGTCGCCGTCGTTCAGCGGAACCGGGTCGTTCATGCAGCCGGCCAGGAGGGTCACGAGGGCGGCAGGGGCGAGGATCAGTCGTGTCATCAATTCAATTCTTTCTGTCGTCTGTCGTTACTTGGCCAATGCGGCGTGATCTGCCGTTGTTCCGTGGACCGGCTCAGTCGTCCGAGTGGTAGAACCCGTCCGACGGCGACGCGACGCGTTCCGAGGGCAGTTTCTGCGGGTCGACGCCGTATCCGGGCGGCGCGGGCTGGCAGGCGAGAAGCGCGGTCAGCGCCCCGAGCCCGAGGATCTTGTAGGCCATGGGTCTCTCCAGTTCGGCTGTTGCCGGGACAAGTCCCGTCCGACCGGCAGGTTCCTGCGCCCATACGTCCCGGGTCTGGACAGCGCGCCCCAGTTCTTGGATAGAGACGCGCCAAGCAGATCGCGAAAGGTGCCGCCCGATGTCCTACTACGAATACCGTGTCGTGCCCGCGCGGACCGATGCCCCCCGCGTGAAGGGCGTGAAGGGCGTCGACGCACGCTTTGCGCTGGCGATGGAGGAATCGCTGAATGCCGAGGGGCTGGCGGGCTGGGAATTTCAGCGCAGCGAGACCCTCAACGTCGAGGCGCGGCGCGGCCTTCTGCGCAAGCCCACGGTCTCGGCCGTGACGGTACTGGTCTACCGCCGCTGGGTCGAAACCGACCAGGCCCCGGCGGCCGAGGTCGAGACGGCCGCGCCCCGCCGGCCCGATCCCGTCGCCCGGAACGAGCCTGACACGCCCGAGGAGCTGGCGACCGAGATATCGCAGGCCCCCTACAGCCGCGCGCCGCAGGGCGGACGCGGTCTGAGCGCCAAGCGCACGCCCGAGGGCGACCTGCACCCCGTCCCGGGGCCGGACCGCAGCTAAGTCATCCGTCCACGTCCAGCGCGAGGGCATGGATACGGCCGACCAGGTCGCGGCCAAGCGCCGCATGGATGGCCCGGTGCCGCGCGATGCGCGACATGTCGGCGAAGGCGTCCGCACGGATCACCACGTTGAAATGGCTCTGACCCCCGGCCGGCGCGCCCGCGTGGCCCGCATGGGCCGCCGAGTCGTCCTGGACCGTCAGCGCGCGCGGCGCGAAGGCGTCTTCAAGTTTTAGGCGGATTTCATCTTCTACGGCCATTTTCCAGGACACTCCCCTCTTCACCTCGACAGATCTTTCTCTAATATCTCTGCTCCGAACTGGAAAGGAGCGGTCATGGCGAAAAACGATCCCTTCGGCTTCGACATCAGGGTTTCGTCCGCGAAGAAAAAGAACCCGCGCGGCAAGCGCGGGATGTCGGGCGCCTTCGAGACGTCGAACCGGGTCTGCGAGCACCCTGGCTGCGAAGAATCGGCACAGTACCGCGCCCCCAAATCGCCGGATCACCTCGACGAGTACCTGTGGTTCTGCAAGGAACACGTGCGCGAGTACAATCTGAAGTGGAACTTCTTCAACGGCACGACCGAGGATGAATTCGCCGACCAGGTCGACCAGGATCGCGTCTGGGGCCGCAAGACCAAGCCCTTCGGCCGCAAGTCCGACGAACAGCGCGCCTGGGCGCGGCTGGGCGTGGACGACCCCCACCAGGTGCTGGGCGACAACGCCACCCGCAACCCCGGCAAGTCCACCACCGGCGGAACGACCCGACGCCTGCCGCCCACCGAGCGCCGCGCGATCGAGATTCTCGAGGCGAAGGATCACTGGACCAAGACCGAGATCCGCAAGGCCTACAAATCGCTCATCAAGGTGCTGCACCCTGATATGAACGGCGGCGACCGCGGGCACGAGGAGCAGCTGAGCGAGGTCGTCTGGGCCTGGGATCAGATCAAGGACAGCCGAAACTTCTCCAGCTAGGCTCAATTTCCGGGCGTTTGCCGTTTCGGTCGGCGGCGTGACAGGGTGGCGGCTTGGATCGCTCCGGCGGCTCTGTTAGAACACGCCATCGCGAAAGGAGCCCCACCATGAAGCGTCCGCTGGTCGGCATCATCGGCAATCACCACCTGATCAACGACAGCTACGAGATCCACGGCGGCGGGCTGATGAACAGCGACGCCATCGCCAACGTGACCGGGGCCGTTCCGCTGATCGTGCCGGCCGACCCGCGCCTGACCTCGGTCGAGGAGCTCATGGCCACCTGCGACGGCTTCCTGTTCACCGGCGGGCGGCCCAACGTGCACCCCGAGGAATACGGTCATCCCGAGACCGAGGCGCATGGCACCTTCGACCGGGCCCGCGACGCCATCGCCCTGCCGCTGGTGCGCGCCTGCGTCGAGACCGGTCAGCCCTTCTTCGCCATCTGCCGCGGCTTCCAGGAGGTGGCGGTCGCCATGGGCAGCACCCTTCACCCCGAGATCCGGGATCTTCCGGGCCGCGACAATCACCGCATGCCACCGGACGGCACCATCGAAGAGAAATTCGCCCTGCGTCACACCGTGCGCTTCAGCGAGGGCGGGCCGTTCCACCGGCTGCTGGGATCGCGCGAGGTGATGACCAATACCCTGCATGGACAGGGGGTGATCGACGCGGGTCCGCGCTTCGTCATCGACGGCTTCGCGCCCGACGGGACCTGCGAGGCGGCCTATATCGACGGCGCGCCGGGTTTCACGCTGTCGGTGCAGTGGCACCCCGAGTACAACGCCGCCGCCGACCCGGTGTCGCGCCCGCTGTTCGAGGCGTTCGGCGACGCCGTGCGCGCTTGGGCGGAAGGGCGCAGGCCGCACCCGCTGCGCCGGATCGCCTGATCCGCCGGCCCGTGGCGTCAGTCCGCGGCGGGCTCGTCGGCCGGCTCGGTCGTCTCGGTGTCGTCTGCGTCCGACGCGGTCTCTTCCTCGGCCGCCTCTTCCTCAATGCTTTCGGGGCGCGCCGCGGGCCGCGGCACCTCGGACGGGGCGTCCTCGAACTGGCGATCCACCGGCTCGGTCCCGAACACGCGCTGCCCATAGCGCCGTGCCGCGCCAAGCACGGTGGCGTCCGGGTTCTGCACGCAGAAGGTGGCGATGGACGTGACGATGTCGATGCTGGAGGCCGCCGACAGCGGCTCGCCCTCGACCAGCGTCTCGCCCGCGTCGATGCGGCCCGCCATGTAGCCCAGCATCCAGTCGCCCGCCTGCGCAAGAAGAGGCGCGTTCTCGGGTCCGGTCACGTCGCGGCAGGGGGCAAGGCCCAGCCCGCCGATGCCCGCCTCTTCGGCCAGCGCGATGATATCCTCGGACGTGTCCTGCGCCATGGCGGCGCCGCCGAGCCACAGCGCGGCGATCGTGGCGTATCTCATGCCGTGGGATCCTTTCGACGGGGGCGTCATGGTTTGAACCTACCACGCGCCGGTTCGGTTCACGGGTTTTTTCGCGCCGTGGCGGTGGTTGCGGCGATTGCCGCGGTGTCGCCGGGCGTTGACGCAGCCGAGCGGTGCGACGGTCCGCTCTGCCTTTCGGTCGAGAGAAACGCGGGCGCGATCACCATCGCCGCCGTCAACCGGGGGGGCCACGCGCCGCTGACCGTGGCGGTGACGGTGACGGCCCCGGACGCGGAAGTCGCCGGGCCGGGCCGCGGGGTTCTGCCGCCCGGGGGCCGCGCCGATCTCGCGCGGATCAGCTGGCCCGGCGGGGGCGTTGGGGACTGGCGCTACGACTACAGGTGGCTTCACGGCGCGCCCTCGGCCCGGCCCGATCCCGTCGCGCTGTATGTCCTGCCGTTCGATCTGCCCGGCGCCCAGGTGGCCCAGGGCTGCGACGGTTGGGTGTCCCATCGCGGGGCCGCCGGGCAGGCGGTGGATTTCGCGCTGCCCGAGGGCACACCGGTGCTGGCCGCGCGCGCGGGCAGGGTGGTGGGCCTGCGGATGGATCGCAGCGCGGGCGGTCTGGAGCGTGCGCAGGTGGGACAGGACAACCGCGTGCTGATCCTGCACGACGACGGCACCGTCGCGCTTTACGGCCACCTTGCGCAGGACAGCGCACGGGTGCGCGTGGGGCAGCCTGTGGCGGCGGGCGAAGTGCTCGCGCTGTCCGGCGACACCGGCTATTCCGCGGCCCCGCACCTGCATGTCGAGGTCTATTCCCCTTTGCCGGATGGTGGCCGGCGCACCTGGCCCATGGCGTGGGACACGGCCGCCGGGACGGTCACCTGCCCACGGCGCGGCACGACGCTGCGGCGCTGAGCGCGGTCAGGTCACCGCGTTGCGGGTCCGGAACTCGGGGCGGTCATAGGATTTCCGCGCCATGATATCGGACAGGATCTCCACGGCGCGGTCGATCTCGCCCTCGCCGATGTAAAGGGGCGTGATCCCGAAGCGCAGGATGTCGGGCGCGCGGAAATCGCCGACGACGCCCCGCGCGATCAGCGCCTGCATGATCGCGTAGCCCTCGGGGTGGCGAAAGCTGACCTGGCTGCCGCGATCGGCGGGGTCGCGCGGCGTGGCCAGCACCAGCTCGGGGCAGGCGGCGGCGACCCCGTCGATCAGCCGGTCGCCCAGTTCCAGCGCGCGGGCCCGCAGGTCGGCCATGTCGACCTCGTCCCACACGTCCAGCGCGGCGTCCAGCGCGGCCATCTGCAGGATCGGCGGCGTGCCCACGCGCATGCGCGCGATGCCGGGCGCGGGGCGATAGTCGGGCTCGAAGGCGAAGGGCGCGTCGTGGCCCAGCCATCCCGCCAGCGCCGGGCGGATCCCGTCGGCGATGTCGGGCCGGGCGTAGATGAAGGCCGGGCCGCCGGGGCCCGAGTTCAGGTACTTGTAGGTGCAACCGACCGCGAACTCGGTCTTGCAGCCGGCCACGTCCACCGGCAGCGCGCCCGCCGAATGGGCGAGATCCCAGATCGTGACGATCCCGTCGGCATGGGCGGCCTCGGTCAGCGCCGCCATGTCGTGGCGCCGCCCGGTGCGATAGTCCACCTCGGTCAGCATCAGCGCGGCGACATCCTCGGACAGGTGATCGCGCACGTCCTCGGGATCGACGACCACCAGTTCCAGATCGCGGTCAAGCGCGTCGATCAGGCCCTGCGCCATGTAAAGATCGCTGGGGAAGTTGCCGGAATCGCTCAGGATCTTGCGCCGGCCGGGCCGCATCTGGACCGCGGCCGACAGCGCCTGGTAGACCTTGATCGACAAGGTGTCGCCCAGTGTCACGGTGCCCGCTGCCGCCCCGATCAGCGCGCCGATCCGGTCGCCCAGGCGCGCGGGCATCTCCATCCACCCGGCGCGGTTCCACCCGCCGATGGCCATGCGCCCCCATTCCTTGCGCAGCGTGGTGTCCAGCGTGCCGGTCACCGCCTTGGGCAAGGGCCCCAGCGAATTGCCGTCGAGATAGGCGACACCTTCCGGCAGTTCGAAATAACTGCGGGTCAGGGCGAAATCGGTGGTCACGTCTGGCCCCCGCTGATCTCGATGCACTGGCCGTTGACGCTGCCCGAGCGTGGATCGCACAGCCAAAGGGCGGCCGCCGCGATCTCGTCCGCGTCGATCAGGCGCTTGTGGCGGTTGGCGCGGATCATGGTCTGGCGCGCCTCGTCCTCGCTCAGCCCGGCGCGGGCCGAGATCTCGGCGGTGTTGCGGGTGACGATATCGGTATCGACATAGCCGGGACAGATGGCGTTGAACGTGATGGGGCTGCGCATGTAATCCTCGCTCAGGCCCCGGATCAGGCCGATCACGCCGTGCTTGGACGCGGTGTAGGCCGGCGCGCCCTTGAGGCCCCGCACCCCCGCGATCGAGCTGACCGCGATGACCCGGCCCCAGTCCTGGTCGTGCATCGACTTCATCGCCTCGCGCAGGGTCAGGAAAGCGCCGTCCAGGTTCGTGGACAGGATCTTGCGCCAGAAGGCCAGGTCCATCTTGGCCAGGTTGCGTCCTTCGGCGATGCCCGCATTGGCCACGCAGATCGAGACAGGGCCGCGGGCGGCCACGGCGGCGGCGAACCCGTCGACGACCGATGCCTCGTCGGTGACGTCCATGACCAGCGGGTGCAGACCCGGTGTCGCCGCGGCCGCGTCGCGCAGGGCGGCCTCGCGGCGGCCGGTGATGGTGACGGCGGCGCCCGCCTCGGCCAGCGCGCGCGCGATGGCCAGCCCGATGCCGCTGCCGCCGCCGGTGACGACCGCGTGCCGCCCGTTCAGATCAGTCATGGATCCCTCCCGTGAAATCGCCGACAAAGTGGCGAAGGCCGGGAAAGGGCGCAAGATGGGATTGAAATGGATCGACATCCCCCCGGTCTGGCTGGCGGGACATTTGGCCGCGCTCTGGCTTGGACGCGATACGGGGCCGCAGGTCACGGGCCGCGTCTGGGACGTGCTGGGCACCGCCCTGATCGCCGCAGGCCTTCTGCTGATGGCCGGGGCGGTCGCCGTCATGGTGGCGGCCCGGACCACCCCCATACCGCACCAAGCGCCCGCCGCGCTGGTCACGGGCGGGCCGTTCCGCGTGTCGCGCAACCCGATCTACCTGGGCGATGCGCTGGTTCTGACGGGGGCCATCGCATGGACCGGCGCGGTCTGGGGCGTGATCCTGGTGCCCCTCTTCGTGGCGATCGTCACTAGGCGGTTCATCCACGCCGAGGAAGACCGCCTTGCCGCTGCTTTCGGTGATGCCTTCCACGCCTGGGCGGCCCGCACCCGTCGCTGGATCTGAAAGCGTCGCCGCCGGGGCGTTGCCTTGACCCGGCGCACGCTATAGTCAGGTTCGGAGTTCGTTTTTCGATCACAAGAAGGAGAGGGCCGCGATGAAATTCGGTGTCATTACGGAACACCAGCCAAGCGAGGCGCGTGTCGCCCTGTCGCCGGCCTCGGCCGAACAACTTCAAAAGCTTGGGCACGAGTGCGTCATCCAGTCGGCCGCCGGCGCCAAGGCCGATTTCGCCGACGAGGTCTATCGCGACGCGGGGGTCGAGGTGCTGGACAGCGCCAAGGCCGTGTTCGACGCCGCCGATGTCGTCGCCAAGGTGCGCCCGCCCTCGGAAGAAGAGGTCGAGATGCTGCGCGAGGGGCAGACGCTCATCAGCTTCTTCTACCCCGCCGAGAACGAAGAGCTGATGAAGAAGGCCGCCGCGAAGGGCGCCACGCTCATCGCCATGGACATGGTGCCGCGCATCAGTCGCGCCCAGAAGATGGATGCGCTGTCGTCCATGGCCAACATCGCCGGCTACCGCGCCGTGATCGAGTCCGCGAACAACTTTGGCCGCTTCCTGACCGGCCAGGTCACCGCGGCGGGCAAGGTGCCGCCGGCGAAGATCCTGGTGGTCGGCGCCGGTGTGGCCGGCCTGGCCGCGCTGGGCACCGCCACGTCGCTGGGCGCCATCGTGCGCGCCTTCGACGTGCGGCCCGAGACGGCCGAGCAGATCGAATCCATGGGCGCCGAGTTCCTGTTCCTCGATTTCGAGGACACCGAGGGCGTGGGCGAGGGCGGATACGCAGCGCCCTCCAGCCCCGAGTTCCGCGAGAAGCAGCTGGCCCTCTTCCGCGAGCAGGCGCCCGAGATCGACATCGTGATCACCACGGCGCTGATCCCCAACCGCGAGGCGCCCGAGCTTTGGACCGAGGACATGGTCAAGGCCATGAAGCCGGGATCCGTCATCGTCGACCTGGCCGCCGAGAAGGGCGGCAACTGCAAGATGACCGTCAAGGACGAGAAGATCGTCACCGACAACGGCGTCACCATCATCGGCTACACCGACTTCCCCAGCCGGATGGCCAAGCAGTCCTCGACGCTTTACGCGACGAACGTGCGTCACATGATGGCGGACCTGACCCCCGAGAAGGACGGCCAGATCGTTCACGACATGGACGACCAGGTGATCCGCGACAGCACCATCACCCACAAGGGCGAGGTGACCTGGCCGCCCCCCAAGCGCGAGAACCCGTCCCCTGCCAAGCCCAAGCAGGAAAAGAAGAAAGAGCCCACGAAGGAAGAGAAGGCCGCCGCCGAGACTGCCGCCTTCCGCAAGCAGACCCAGCAACAGGTCGGCCTGCTGGCCGTCGGAACCGTGCTGGTGCTTTTGCTGGGCACCATCGCGCCCGCGTCCTTCATGCAGCACTTCATCGTCTTCGCGCTGTCGTGCTTCGTCGGCTTCCAGGTGATCTGGGGCGTCGCGCACAGCCTGCACACGCCGCTCATGGCGGTGACCAACGCGATCTCGTCCATCATCATCCTGGGCGCGCTGGCCCAGATCGGGTCGAGCTCGATCCTGGTCACGATCCTCGCCGCGCTGGCGGTGTTCATGGCCGGTATCAACATCTTCGGCGGCTTCCTGGTGACACGCCGGATGCTTGCCATGTTCCAGAAATCTTAAGGGGGCGCGCGCAATGGAATACGGATTCACGACCGCGGCCTATGTCGTCGCAGCCGTCCTGTTCATACTGTCGCTGGGCGGCCTGAAGGACCAGGAAAGCGCCAAGCGCGCCATCTGGTACGGCGTCATCGGCATGGCCATCGCCGTGGTGGCGACGTTCTTCGGCCCCGGCTCCGGCCTGTGGCTGCTGTCCCTGATCCTGATCGCGGGCGGCGCGGCCATCGGCATGGTGCTGGCCAAGCGCGTGCAGATGACCCAGATGCCCGAACTCGTGGCGGCCATGCACTCGCTGGTGGGTCTTGCGGCGGTCTTCGTGGGCCTCAACGCCCATATCGAGATCGGCCGCGTGGCGGCGGCATTCGCCGAGGCTGGCGTGGCCTTCCCGCAGCCGACCTACGGGCCGCTGGGCGATGCGGCGCAGGCGGTGGCAGACGGCTTCCGCGGCTTTGCCGAGATCGTCGCCAAGAAGACGGCGGTCGAGGTCAACATCCTGCGGGTCGAGCTGGCGCTGGGCATCTGGATCGGTGCGGTGACCTTCACCGGCTCGGTCATCGCCTACGGCAAGCTGGCGGGCCGGGTGAACACCGCCGCGACCAAGCTGCCCGGCGGTCACATGCTGAACGCCGGCGCCGCCGCGCTCTCGCTGCTGTGCCTGTTCTGGTACCTGGGCGGCGGCGGGTTCTTCCCGCTTTTGATCCTGACCTTGGCTGCGCTGTTCATCGGCTACCACCTGATCATGGGCATCGGCGGGGCCGACATGCCGGTCGTGGTGTCGATGCTGAACAGCTATTCCGGCTGGGCGGCGGCGGCCATCGGCTTCAGCTTGGGCAATGACCTGCTGATCGTCGTTGGCGCGCTTGTGGGGTCGTCCGGTGCGATCCTCAGCTACATCATGTGCAAGGCCATGAACCGCAACTTCGTCAGCGTCATCCTGGGCGGCTTCGGGGGCGCGGGCGGCCCCCAGCAGGAGGTCGAAGGCGAGATGGTGGCCATCCAGGCCGACGGCGTGGCCGACGCCCTGAAGGAAGCCGACAGCGTCATCATCGTGCCGGGCTACGGCATGGCGGTGGCCCAGGCCCAGCAGGCGGTGAGCGAGCTGACCACCAAGCTGCGCGACCAGGGCAAGAACGTCCGCTTCGCCATCCACCCGGTGGCGGGCCGCCTGCCGGGGCACATGAACGTGCTGCTGGCCGAGGCCAAGGTGCCCTACGACATCGTGCTGGAAATGGACGAGATCAACGAGGACTTCAAAGACACCGACGTGGTGATCGTCATCGGCTCGAACGACATCGTGAACCCGGCGGCCAACGACGACCCGAACTCGCCCATCGCGGGGATGCCGGTGCTTCACGTCTGGGAAGCCAACCAGGTCTTCGTGTCCAAGCGCGGCTCGGGCACCGGCTATTCCGGCATCGAGAACCCGCTGTTCTTCAAGGAGAACACGCGCATGTTCTACGGCGACGCCAAGGAGTCGGTGAACGCGCTCCTTCAGAAGCTGTAAGGACCACCCATCCGAAATCCGAAAGGGCCGCGCGGTTGCGCGGCCCTTTTTCGTTGTGCGGGGCTAGACACCGTGGCACGACCCGCGCGCATGGCGCCGGGCCGGACGGCCCCAGATCATTTCGGGGTGAACAAAGCGGGCGGCACCGCGGCGCCGGTCAGGTATCGCCCTCGGTCTCGATGTAGATCGTGTCGCCGCAATGCTTGCAGTGGCTCGCGTCACGGTCGTGCAGCTTCAGCCCGCAGGTGGCGCAGGGCTGTTCGACCTTGTTGGGCTGCCACAGCGCCTGCAGCAGCCGCAGGAACAGGCCGACCCCGAACAGCATGATGACGATGGTCATCAGACGACCCACGCGGTCGGTCAGGGTGATGTCGCCGTATCCCGTGGTCGTCAGCGTGGTGATCGTGAAATAGAGCGCGTCCACGTAGGTGTTCACCGCGTCGTTGCGATCATGCTCCCACACCCAGACGAGGCTGGTGACCACGAAGATGAACGCGGCGAGGTTGGCGGCCGCGCGCACGATGCGGGTGTTCACGTCCAGCCCAGCGGTCGCCCGGTCCAGACGTTCTGCCAGCCGGAAGGTCCTGAGCAGCCTGAGCACGCGCAGAACCCGCAGGAAGCCCAGGTTGGTGCCGGCCACCAGAGGCGCCGCCAGCGACAGGATGACGACCAGGTCGGCCAGCGTGGGCAGGGACAGAAGCTCCTTCAGCCGCCGGTCGGCGATCCACAACCGGGCGGTGATATCCGCGACGAGCACGACGCCGATACACAGGTCGATCAGGATGATGCGCAGGTCGATCTCGGACGTGGCGGTCAGCAGGAAATACCCGATGGTCACCACGTCGAAAAGAAGCAGCGCCCGGCGAAACCAGCGCGGTCCGGCGCCGTCGCCCTCGTAAAGCCGGCGCAGCCACGCCTTCACGCCGGAGACCTCACACTCCCATCGTCGCCTGGACGGCGCGCTGCCAGCGGTCGAATTTCCGCTCGCGCGTGGTGTCGTCCATGTCGGGCTTGAAGGTCCGGTCGACGCGCCAACGCTCGGCAAAGCCCGCCTGGTCGGGGTAAAGCCCCGCGCGCCATCCCGCCAGCCAGGCGACGCCCTGCGCCGTGGTCTCCAGCACCTGCGGCCTGTCGACCGAAGCGCCGATGATGTCGCTGAGGAACTGCATCGCCCAGTCCGAGGCCGACATGCCGCCGTCCACGCGCAGGGTCTGCGCCTCGCCATCGGACCAGTCGGCCTGCATGGCATCCAGCAGGTCACGGGTCTGGTAGCCGACCGACTCCAGCGCCGCCTTGGCGAATTCCTCGGGGCCGGAATTGCGGGTGAGGCCGAAGATTGCGCCGCGGCAATCGGCGTTCCAGTAGGGCGCGCCCAGCCCGGTGAAGGCGGGCACCAAGATCACGTCCTGCCCGTCATCGGCGCGTTCGGCCAGTGGCTGCGTCTCTTTCGCCTCGCGGATGATCTTCAGCCCGTCGCGCAGCCATTGCACCACGGCGCCCGCGATAAAGATCGAGCCCTCGAGGCAGTAGGTCGGCTTGCCGTCGAACTGGTAGGCCACCGTGGTCAGCAGCCGGTTCTCGGACCGCACGGGCGTGTCACCGGTGTTGAGCAGCGCGAAGCAGCCGGTGCCGTAGGTCGATTTGAGCATGCCGGGCTGGAAACAGGCCTGGCCGATGGCCGCTGCCTGCTGGTCGCCCGCCACGCCCAGGATAGGGATCTCGCGCCCGAACAGGTCGGGCCGCGTCATGCCGAAATCGGCGGCGCAATCCTTGACCTCGGGCAGCATCTCCATGGGGATGTCCAGCATGTCGGCGATGGTCGAGGACCATTTGCCCTTGTGGATGTCGTAAAGCAGCGTGCGCGACGCGTTGGTGGCATCGGTGACGTGGCTGGCGCCGCCGGTGAGCTTCCAGATCAGGAAGGTATCGACGGTGCCGAACAGGATCTCGCCCTTGCGCGCGCGCTCGCGGCTGCCGTCCACGTGGTCGAGGATCCACTTGAGCTTGGTCCCCGAAAAATACGGGTCGAGCAGCAGCCCGGTCTTGGCCGTCACCTGTTCTTCGTAGCCGTCCGATTTCAGCTGCTGGCAGATCTCGGACGTGCGCCGGTCCTGCCAGACGATGGCGCGGTGGATGGGTTGGCCGGTCTGCTTGTCCCAGACGACAACGGTCTCGCGCTGGTTGGTGATGCCGATGCCCCTGATCGCGTCGGGGCCGATGCTGGATTTCTCGATGGCGGCGCGGCAGACGGCGGCGGTGGACGACCACAGATCCGAGGCATCGTGTTCCACCCATCCCGAGGCGGGATAGTGCTGCTCGAATTCCTCCTGCGCCGAGGAGGTGATCTTGAGATCGCTGTCGAACAGGATCGCGCGGCTCGAGGTGGTGCCTTGGTCGATCGCCAGGATGTGGGTCATGTCGTCTCCTCCGCTTGATTAGGAAGGAAACTGGCCCGGTGCGGGTAGGGTGGCAAGGGGGCAATCCGGAAAGGTCGAAAACCGGGGGCGTCCGGGACCATGACGGCAACCGTACCGTGTCGCCTTGGTTCAGGGCGCGGACGCGTGCCTGGCGATTTCACGAAGATGGCGCAGGTCCGTGCCGCAGCAGCCGCCCACGATCCTCAGGTTGGGAAACGCCCGCTTCATCCCGATCACCTGCGAGCCCAGCTCTTCGGGGTCTCCGTCATCGAGCACCGTGGCGTTGTCCAGTTCCTCGTGGCTCTGACGCGAGGCATTCGCGACGATTCCGGCGAGACCGGCCTGCCAGGGGCGACCGTCCCGCGCATTGTCGATGTGGTCTGGATGGGCGCAATTGACCATGACCGCAGCGGGATCGGCGATGTCCCGCAGTTCGCCCACGGCATCGGCAAGCGGCGTGCCGTCGGGCAGGCGTCCATCGGTCTCGACCGTGAACGAGATGAGCGCCGCGATGCCCGATGCCTCGGCGGCCAAAGCGATGCCGGCGGCCTCGGCGACCGATCCCATCGTGTAAGCGCTGACCATGTCCGCCTGGGCCGCCCGCGCGGCCGAAACCTGTGGCGCGTGGTAGTCGCGCGCGCCGTCTATGGTCGCGATACCCGCTGCGTAGCCATCGCCGCGCGGTCCGATCTGAACGCTGACCCGCGTGGCGACGTCGGGCGCGGTACGGGCCGCGACTTGCGCGAATGCGACAGAGTCGCCCGTCACACGCGCAAGATCATCGGGGTCATACCCGACAAGAGCCGCCCGATCGGGATTGGCCATCCAGGTGGGCGTATCGAGGATGACACCCGCGCCCGTATCGCGCCCGATCTGGATCAGCGCGACGTAGTAGGCGTGCAGCCTGTCCCGTCCTTGTTCGTCGTCGATCATGGGAAAAGCGGCGAAATGCGGAAGGTCGACGCCCTGATTGAAGATAAGGTCCGTCTCCATCCCGGTCCAGGAGAGCCAGATCCGGTCATCGGTCAGCAATGCCATCGGTAATCCCCCGCCATCTCTGCGCCCCGTAGGTCAACGGTGATGTTACCACAGATGGCGCAAATCGAAATGAGGAATCGGAGTGCTCCCGGATCTCAGACGGCCCTCACACGGAAAAACCCGCATGAGAGCTTGGATTGGAGACGTCACCGACGGGCCGACTATTACAAACTGTTCTTTGAAAGCCCGGTCAGCCGGCCAGCCCCGTCGTCACTCGGCGGCCTGGGCGGGGCGGCGGGCCTCGGCCATCCATTGATCCAGCGCGGCGATCTCGTCGGCGCTCATCCGAAGGCCCAGCTTCGTGCGGCGCCAGACCACGTCCTCGGCGGTGCGGGCGTATTCGTGATCCATCTGCCAGCGCACCTCGGCCTCGGTCAGGGTGCCCCCAAAATCGCGGCCCATATCCTCGGCCGACTTGGCGTCGCCGCAGATATCCTTCGCCTCGGTGCCGTAGGCGCGGATCAGCCGCCCGGCCTGGTAGTCGCCCAGGAACGGATAGGCCTTCTTCAGGTCGTCGGTCAGCTTCTTCACGCCGTCCACCGGGAAATCGCCGCCGGGCAGGGGGATGCCGGCGGTCCAGTTCTCGGGCATGTCGCGGAAGAACGGGCGCAGCTTGGCCATCGCCTGCTCGGCCAGCTTGCGGTAGGTCGTGATCTTGCCGCCGAAGACGTTCAGCAGCGGCGGCTCGGACCCCAGGCCGCCATCGGTGGCGGGCCCGGCATCCAGCGACAGGACATAGTCGCGCGTGGCCGCCGTCGCCGATTTCGCGCCGTCATCGTAGAGCGGGCGCACGCCGGAATAGGTCCAGACCACGTCGTCGCGGGTGATGTCCTGCTCGAAATAGTTCGAGGCGAAGTCGCAAAGATACTGCGCCTCTTCGGGGGTGCATTCGGGCTTCACGGTCGGGTCGTGGCCGTGGTCCTTGTCGGTGGTGCCGATCAGCGTGAAATCGGTCTCGTAGGGGATGGCGAAGATAATGCGCCCGTCCTCGCCCTGGAAGAAGTAGCACTTGCCGTGATCGTAGAGCTTCTTCGTCACGATATGGCTGCCGCGGACCAGGCGAACGCCCTCGGACGAGTTCATGCGCACGGTGTTCTTCACCACGTTCTCGACCCAGGGGCCGCCAGCGTTGACCAGCCCGCGGGCGCGAATGGTCTCGGAGGTGCCGCTCTCGGTGTCCTCGACGGTGATATGCCACAGCCCCTCGCGCCGCTCGGCGCTCGTGACCTTGGTGCGCGTCATGATGCGGGCGCCACGGATCTCGGCGTCGCGCGCGTTGAGCGTGACGAGGCGCGAGTCCTCGACCCAGCAATCGCTGTACTCGTAAGCCTTCTTGAAGCGGTCCTTGATCGGGCCGCCTTCGGGTGCGGTCGTCAGGTCCAGCGTCTTGGTGCCGGGCAGGTATTTCCGCCCGCCCAGGTTGTCGTACATGAACAGCCCCAGCCGGATCAGCCACGACGGCCGGCGCCCCTTCAGCCACGGCATGGTCCAGCCCAGCAGACGCGAGGTGGGGGTGTCGCCCTCGAACCGCATGTCGGGCGAATAGGGCAGGACGAAGCGCATGGGCCAGCTGATATGCGGCATGGCTTCCAGCAGGACCTCGCGTTCGACCAGCGCCTTTTTCACCAGGCCGATTTCGAAGAATTCGAGATACCGCAGCCCGCCGTGGAAAAGCTTCGTGGATTTCGACGAGGTCGCCCCGGCCAGGTCGCCCATTTCCGCCAACGCCACGCTCAGGCCGCGGCCCTGGGCGTCACGGGCGATGCCGGTGCCGTTGATGCCGCCACCGATGACGAAAAGGTCGTGGATCTTGCTGTCTTGGGTCTCGGCCATGGTCGGTCCCCCCGGTCAATTCTGCGCATTGCTGTTTTGCGTAGCATAGCGCGTCTGGCGCGAAGATGCAGGGGGGTGCGCCGAATTGCGGCCCAACGCGGCGGCATCCGCTGAATTTCGCGGCAATCGCACGCGCTGTCAGACCGCCGCGAGGAGTTTCGGGATCTGCTTCTTCACCTTGAAAAACCCGGCCGTGGCGTGGGGCCAGGCCGCGCGATCCCAGTCGCGCATCACCGGGACGACGGGCAGGCCGCTGCGCGTGAGCAGATCGTACGCCGGGCCGGTGGGCGTGTAGGGCGTGACGATCTGTTCCAGCCCGTTCTCCCGCGCCCAGGTGGCGAGCGCGTCGGCATCCAAAAGCGGCGTGGCGTCCGGGGCCACCCGGTCGCGCGCATCGGCCAGCGCGGCGTCGGTGAAGTCCAGCACGCCCGGCGCGACCTTGAGCGGTGAGCGACGGGTCGCACCGCGGAGCGTCGCGGTGGCGGCGAAATCGAGCGCGGGCAGGTCCGGGGAAAGGTCGTCCTCGACCAGCAGAAGGCCCGTGTGCAGCGCCGGGTCGGGCGCGGGCGTGTCCGGCAGGGTGCGCGTCTCGGGCAGGGGCGGGCCGTCCAGCGGATCGGGTGTCTCGTTCAACTGGCCCTTCGGGTCGAAGCGGCCGCCGGTATAGCGCCGGATGTTCTCGGCGCGGGCCACGTAGTGCTTGCCGCGCGTGTGCAGCCCGCCGACCCACCGCCACGAGCAGGTGTTCGACGCCGGATCGCCGTCGAGGAGGTGGCGCAGAAAGAAATCGGCCCCGAGCTCCCACGGCAGGCGCAGGGTGAAGATCCAGATCGAGGCGAACCACATGCGCGCGTGGTTGTGCAGCCAGCCGGTGCCGGTGAGCTGCCGCGCCCAGTGGTCGAAGCAGTCGATGCCGGTGGCGCCCGCGCAGGCCTGTTCCCATCCCTTGCGCAGCCCGCCCTCGGTCGCGATGCGGTCGCGCGCGGCCTTCAGGCCCTGGCGGTAGTCGGCCCAGACCGAAGGCCTGAGCTCGAGCCAGCCCTTGAAGTAGCTGCGCCAGACGACCTCCTGGATGAATTTCCCGGCGTCGCGTTCGCCGTGGATGTCGCGCACGGCGGCGATGACCTCGGGCTCGGTCAGCAGGCGGTGGCGCAGGTAGGGCGAGAGCTGGCTCACCCCCTCGGGGCTGTCGAAGTTGCGTTGCGCGGCATAGCGCGCGCCGGCATCCGGGGCGAAGGCGTGCAGCCGGTCGAGGCCGGCCTGGCGGGTGGGGACGAAATCATGCTCCATGGCGGCGGAGATAGGGGGCGGATCCGGCGGGGCGAGAGGGCCGGATGTCGCGCCGGGGTCGGATGTCGCGTCCAGGTATTTGTGGAAAGATGAAGCCGGGGGTGGTGGCGTTCCGGAGGCGGCGCGCCAAATCTTCACGGCAAGGAGGGACACCATGACACCATTCACGTTTCGCACCGCGACCGAAATCCGGTTCGGGAGGGGCACGGCGCGTACGGTCGCGCCCGATGTCGCCGCGCTGGGCCGCCGGGTCCTGCTGGTGGGCGGCGGCACGGCGGCGCGCTCGGACTGGCTGGCCGAGGCGCTGGCGGCCGAGGGCTGCACCGTGGACCGTTTCGCCGTGAGCGGGGAGCCCGATGTGGCGACGATCCAGGCGGGCGTGGCGGTGGCCGAGGGTGCCGGGGTGATCGTGTCCCTGGGGGGCGGCGCGGTGATCGATACCGGCAAGGCCATCGCCGGGCTGCGCCCCAGCCCCCGGCCGCTGATGGATCACCTGGAGGTCGTGGGGAAGGGGCTGCCGCTGGAGGCTGCGCCGCTGCCGTTCGTCGCGCTGCCCACCACCGCCGGCACCGGGGCCGAGGTCACGAAGAACGCGGTCATCGGGGTGCCCGAGGCGCGGCGCAAGGTCAGCCTGCGCGACGACCGGATGCTGGCGGACCTGGCCGTTGTGGACCCCGAACTGACCGACGGCGCGCCGCGCGGCGTGACGCTGGCCTCGGGGCTGGACGCGGTGACGCAGGTGATCGAGCCCTACCTGAGCGCCAAGGCGAACCCGCTGACCGACGCGCTCTGCCGCGCCGCCATCCCGGGCGGTCTGGCGGCGTTGGCGCGGCTGATGGAGGGCGAGGATCCGGATGCGCGCGATGCGCTGGCCTACTGCTCTCTCTCGGGTGGCCTGGCGCTGGCCAACGCGGGGCTGGGCGCGGTGCACGGGCTGGCCGGGCCCATCGGCGGCGTGGCGCCCGCACCCCACGGGGCGGTCTGCGGCGCGCTTTTGCCGCATGTGATGGACGCCAACGCCGCGGCCGCCGATGGCGCCCTGGCGGAGCGGATCGCCGAAGTTCGGGTCTGGATCGATGCGGCGCTGGGCGGCGCGGACCTGGCCCGCTGGTCGCGCGACGCGGGCCTGCCGGGGCTGGGCGACATGGGGCTGTCGGAGGACGACCTGTCGGACGTGGCAGAGGCGGCGCAGGGATCGTCGTCGATGAAGGGCAACCCGGTGACGCTTTCGACCGGGACGCTGATCGACCTCATGCGCGCGGCCTGGTGAACGGGGCGTCCCTTGCGGCTGGCAGGGCGCGCTACTAAGACTCTTTCAACCCGACGCACCTTATTCGCGATCACACCCAAGCTGAAGGCAGGCACATGCAAAACCCCATCGAGCACATGATGAATCTCGTCCCCATGGTCGTCGAGCAGACCAGCCGGGGCGAGCGTGCTTACGACATCTTCTCGCGGCTTCTGAAGGAACGGATCATCTTCCTGTCGGGGCCGGTCCACGACGGCATGTCGTCGCTGATCGTGGCGCAGCTGCTGCATCTCGAGGCCGAGAACCCCAAGAAAGAGATCAGCATGTATATCAACAGCCCCGGTGGCGTCGTCACCAGCGGCCTGTCGATCTACGACACCATGCAGTACATCAAGCCGCCGGTCAGCACGCTGGTGGTGGGGCAGGCGGCCTCGATGGGGTCGCTGCTGCTGACCGCGGGCGAGCCGGGGATGCGGTTCTCGCTGCCCAACAGCCGCGTGATGGTGCACCAGCCCTCGGGCGGCTACCAGGGCCAGGCCACCGACATCATGATCCACGCGCAGGAGACGCAGAAGCTGAAGGACCGGCTGAACGAGATCTACGTCAAGCATACAGGCCAGCCCATGAAGAAGGTCGTCGACGCGCTGGAGCGGGACAATTTCATGTCCCCCGAGGAGGCCAAGGAGTGGGGCCTGATCGACGAGATCGTCGAAAACCGCGCCAAGGGCGACGACTGACGGGGACCTTTTTCCGGCGGCCCGCGGCGCAGGTTTTTGCGATTGCGGGCCTCTGGGCGGTGCCCTAGTCTGCCCGAAAGGGTGGAGAAGCCACGGGGAATATTGTCCCCGACCAAAGACGACGCAACGGGTCCGGCGGCCCGGAAGGATAGACGATGGCTACGAATTCAGGCGACAGCAAGAACACGCTTTACTGCAGCTTCTGCGGGAAATCCCAGCACGAGGTGCGCAAGCTCATCGCCGGTCCCACCGTGTTCATCTGCGACGAATGCGTCGAGCTGTGCATGGACATCATCCGCGAGGAGACCAAGTCGGCCGGGCTGAAGGCCTCGGACGGGGTGCCCACGCCCAAGGAAATCTGCGAAGTCCTCGACGACTACGTGATCGGCCAGATGCACGCCAAGCGGGTGCTGTCGGTGGCCGTGCACAACCACTACAAGCGGCTGAACCACGCCGGTAAATCCGACATCGAGCTGAACAAGTCGAACATCCTGCTGATCGGCCCCACGGGCTGCGGCAAGACGCTGCTGGCGCAGACGCTGGCGCGGATCCTCGACGTGCCGTTCACCATGGCCGACGCCACCACGCTGACCGAGGCGGGCTACGTGGGCGAGGATGTCGAGAACATCATCCTGAAGCTTCTCCAGGCCAGCGAATACAATGTCGAGCGCGCCCAGCGCGGCATCGTCTACATCGACGAGGTCGACAAGATCACCCGCAAGTCCGACAACCCGTCCATAACGCGCGACGTGTCGGGCGAGGGCGTGCAGCAGGCCCTTCTGAAGATCATGGAAGGCACCGTGGCGAGCGTGCCGCCCCAGGGCGGGCGCAAGCATCCGCAGCAGGAATTCCTGCAGGTGGACACCACGAACATCCTGTTCATCTGTGGTGGCGCCTTTGCGGGGCTCGAGAAGATCATCAGCCAGCGCGGCAAGGGCAGCGCCATCGGGTTCGGCGCCGACGTCAAGGACGCCGAGGCGCGGGGCGTGGGCGAGATGTTCACCGAGCTCGAGCCCGAAGACCTGCTGAAGTTCGGCCTGATCCCCGAATTCGTCGGTCGCCTTCCGGTGATCGCCACCCTCGAGGACCTGGACGAGGAAGCGCTGGTCACCATCCTGACCAAGCCGAAGAACGCCTTGGTCAAGCAGTACCAGCGACTGTTCGAGCTGGAAGACGCCGCGCTGACCTTCACCGACGACGCGCTCACTGCCATCGCCAAGCGCGCGATCGAGCGCAAGACCGGCGCCCGCGGCCTGCGGTCGATCATGGAGGACATCCTGCTCGACACGATGTTCGACCTGCCGGGCATGGACAGCGTGGACGAGGTCGTCGTCAACGAGGAGGCCGTGACTTCGGAGGCGGCCCCGCTGATGATATATTCCGAAAGCAAGAAAACGGGCACGCCGGCCAGCGCCGGTTGACCCCGAAACGCCGCGCCCCCGGGCGCGGCGTTTTTCCTTGCGGCCACGCGCCCCGGCCTTCAGGGGCGGGCGCGCGGGACCGGCAGGCTCTCGGATTGATTTGCGGCGAGCCCGGCCAGGTCCCGGTCCGGCGCATGGACGGCACCGACCGGCTCCAGCTTCAGGACACGGCGGCCATCCTCGTTCTCGGCAAAGCTGTTCTGGAACCGGGTGCCATCCTCGCCCCGCTTTTCCTCCATCTCGCGGGCCATGCGCAGGGTCAGGCGAACCGTCCGCTCCAGCAGGCTCGGCGCCGTCGAGGGCGCGGTGGCGCCGGCCGCGCTCAGGGCCGCGCCGGCGGTGGGTGACGCGGTCGAGACCGGGATCACGCCGGTGGCGCCCCCTGCGCTGAACAGGGTCGCGACGGCGATGAGACCGCATCCGAAGAGGGTGAGTTTGATCAGGCGCATGGGATGACTTCTTTGCTGGCTCTTGCCCCCAAGCTTGTGGAAGGATCAGGCAAAATTTGGGCAGCCCGAGGATATTGTGCAGCGCGTGACGACAAATTCCCCGTTCGAGGCGCAGATCGGATACTCCCGCGCCGTGGCCTGCGATGGGTGGATCTTCGTGGCCGGGACCACCGGCTATGATTACGCGACCATGGAGATGCCGCAGGACGTGGGGCAGCAATGCCGCAACGCGCTGGCCACCATCGAAGGCGCCCTGGCCGAGCTGGGCGCGAGCCTGCGCGACGTGGTCCGGGTGACCTATATCCTGCCCGACCCCGACGACTGGCCCGCCTGCTGGCCGGTCACGCGCGCGGCCTTCGGTGACGCGCCCCCGGCGGCCACGATGATGTCGGCGCGCCTGCAAGCCCCCGAGATGCGGATCGAGATCGAGGTGACGGCCCGCCAACCCTCTGGACGTTGAGGCCGCTCTGGGCCATATCTGGCACAACCCGAAGGAGGCTCCATGGGCATTCTGAAAAAGATCCTCAGCGCGGTCACATGGTGGGACGGCGCCACGCTGAACACCCGTATCTGGTCCTGGCGCCACGGCACCAAGGTGGGCGAAGACGGGCAGGGCAACGTGTTCTACCAGAACGCCGACGGGTCGCGCCGCTGGGTGATCTACAACGGCGAGGTCGAGGGGAGCCGCATCGACCCCGACTGGCACGGCTGGCTGCACCACACCTGGAACGAGCCGCCGACCGAACGTCCGCTGACCCATCGCAAGTGGGAAAAACCGCACGTTCCCAACCTGACCGGCACGCCCGCGGCCTATGCGCCCGCCGGGTCGATCCGCAATCCCGAACCGAAGCCGCGCGCCGATTACGAGGCGTGGAGCCCGGAATGATCTGGCTTATGGCGGTGCTGGCGCTGGCCGTGACGGCGGTGCCCGCCACGGCGCAGTTCCGCGACACGATCGTCGCGCAGGACCGCACCGACCGGGCGGCGGGCGTCGTTCTGCGCAGCCTCGACAAGACCACGGGGCAGGTGCGGGACATTTCGCTGACGCAAGGCGACACCGAGGAGGTGGGGCGACTACAGGTGACGCTGGGCGAGTGTCGCTACCCGGTCGAGAACCCGTCGGGCAACGCCTATGCCTATCTCGTGATCCGTGACGCGGGCGTGGCCGAGCCGCGGTTCGCGGGATGGATGGTCGCCTCGTCCCCGGCGCTGAACGCGCTCGAGGATCGCCGCTACGACGTCTGGGTCATGCGCTGCACCAGCTGATCGGGCGTCGGGATCGGCAGATCGGCCCGGAACTGCGCCCGCTCGGACAGCGCGGCGGCCAGGCGCTTGCGGTACTCGGCGCGCGAGATCTCGACACCGCCGAGTGAGGCCAGGTGCGGCGTGATGAACTGGGTATCGAACAGCCGATAGCCGCAGCTTTGCAACCGGTCCACCAGGTAGGCCAGTGCGATCTTCGACGCGTCGCGGCGGCGCGAAAACATCGATTCGCCGAAGAACGCCGCGCCGAGGCTCACGCCATAGACCCCTCCGGCCAGTGCGCCATCTTCGTCCCAAAGCTCGATGGAATGGGCGAGCCCCGAGCGGTGCAGGAGGCCGTAGGAGGCCGCGATCTCGTCGTTGATCCAGGTTTCGTCCCGGTCCGCGCAGCCCGCGATCACGCCGTCGAAATCGCGGTCGAAGCTGATCCCGAAAGGCGCACGGCGGATGGTCCTGCGCAGCGACCGCGACAGGTGGAAGCCGTCCAGGGGCAGGACGCCGCGCAATTGCGGATCAACCCAGAACACGTCCGCGGACTCGCGGCTGTCGGCCATGGGGAACACGCCCTGGGCGTAGGCCTGAACCAGGAGATCCGGCGAGATGCGCTGCATCCCGCCGCCGTTACTGCAGGTTGGTTTCGAGCCAGTGCTCGAGCCAGTGGATGGTGTAGTCGCCGCTTTGAACGGCGGGCTCGCGCAGCAGGGCGTGGAACAGCGGCACGGTGGTGTCCACGCCGTCGATGATCAACTCGCCCAGGGCGCGGCTGAGGCGCGACAGCGCCTCGGGCCGGTCGCGGCCGTGAACGATCAGCTTGCCGATCAGGCTGTCGTAGTAGGGCGGGATCCGGTAGCCGTCGTAAAGCGCGCTGTCCATCCGCACGCCCAGGCCGCCGGGCGCATGATACTGCGAGATCCTGCCGGGCGAGGGGCTGAAGCTGGGCAGCTTTTCCGCGTTCAGCCGCACCTCGATGGCGTGACCGTTGATCCGCAGGTCGTCCTGCGTGAACGACATGGGCAGCCCGGCGGCAACGCGGATCTGCTCGCGCACCAGGTCCACGCCGAACACGGCCTCGGTCACCGGGTGCTCGACCTGGAGGCGGGTGTTCATCTCGATGAAATAGAACTGGCCGTCCTCGAACAGGAACTCGATCGTTCCGGCGCCGGCATAGTTGATGTTCGCCACGGCCTCGGCGCAGGTGCGGCCGATCTCGGCGCGTTGTTCGGGGGTGATGGCGGGGCCGGGCGCCTCCTCGAAGACCTTCTGGTGGCGACGTTGCAGCGAGCAGTCCCGCTCGCCCAGGTGCACGGCGTTGCCCTTGCCGTCGCCGAAGACCTGCACCTCGATATGGCGCGGGGTGCCTAGGTACTTCTCGATATAGACCTCGTCGTTGCCGAACGCGGCCTTGGCCTCGGACCGGGCGGAATACCAGGCCTGCTCCAGCTCGCCCTCGGACCGGGCCAGCTTCATGCCGCGCCCGCCACCCCCGGCGGTGGCCTTGATGATGACCGGGTAGCCCATGTCGCCGGCGACTTTCCCTGCCTCGTCCAGGTCGGCCACGCCGCCATCGCTGCCGGGCACGCAGGGCACGCCCAGTTTCTTCATCGTGTCCTTGGCGGTGATCTTGTCGCCCATCATGCGGATATGCTCGGCCCGGGGGCCGATGAAGGTCAGCTCGTGATCCTCGACGATCTGCACGAAATTGGCGTTCTCGGACAGGAAGCCATAGCCGGGATGGATCGCCTGCGCGCCCGTGATCTCGCAGGCCGAGATGATGGCCGGAAAACTCAGGTAGCTTTGCGCGGCCGAGGGCGGGCCGATGCACACGGATTCGTCGGCCATGCGCACGTGCATCGCGTCCGAGTCGGCGGTGGAGTGCACCGCCACCGTGGCCACGCCCATCTCGCGGGCGGCCCGGATGACGCGAAGGGCGATTTCGCCGCGGTTGGCGATCAGGATCTTGTCGAACATGCCTGCGCCTTATTCGATGATCATCAGGGGGGCGCCGAACTCCACCGGGGCGCCATCCTCGATCAGGATGCGCTTGACCTTGCCCGCGCGCGGCGCCGGGATGTGGTTCATGGTCTTCATGGCCTCGACGATCAGCAGCGTCTGGCCTTCGCTCACGGTGTCACCGGTCGACACGAAATTGGCCGCGCCAGGTTCGGGCGCCATGTAGACGGTGCCCACCATGGGCGAGGTCACGGCGCCGGGCTGGCTGGCCGGATCGTCGTTCACCGGCTCGGGCGCGGGTTGCGCGGCGGGGGCCTGCGC
>Ga0208934_1000053_pt1 | contig 122271 bp, 131 predicted proteins | sample MalvirDeepMed_s2_FD_184243 | JGI IMG/M metagenome (GOLD analysis project Ga0208934, IMG submission 184243) | Marine viral communities from the Global Malaspina Expedition - Malaspina viral metaG DeepMed_s2 (SPAdes) (version 2) | ecosystem: Environmental > Aquatic > Marine > Oceanic | place... | reverse complement strand
GGACATTGCCCGTCCGGCCGGTGCTGTCGCTGCCAGGCGCGCCTTTCATTCCGGGCTGAGTGACGCACCCGCTTAGTGTCAGCCCCATCGTGACGATTGCTGCCACTGCAAGCTTTCTGGTGCTCATGCTCGATCTCCCCATTGGTCTTTTTCCCGATCGTGAGGTGTCAAGCTCGCCCCGGGCCACTGAACGCCTTCTGAATGGTGATACAGTATTACACTTCGGCTTCTTCCTGCGCGAGATTGCGGCGGAACAGCACGCGGTCCTCTTCCCGGAAGGCGACGAACCAGATGATCGCCCCGTAGGTCAGCAGGATCGCGGGGATGCCGACGATCAGTTCCAGCCACTCGGGCACGAAGGTGGCCGCCCAGCCGACCAGCCCTGCGGGGATCGCGGCCAGTATCAGGCCGAGGCGGAAGTTGTTGACGCTCTCGCCGAGAATCCGGCCCAGCAGCACGCTCTTGGCGATGCTCGCGCCTGCCAGCGATATCGCCAGTGCCAGCGCGGCGGCGGGCGCGCGCCAGTGTTCGGGCAGGTCGTATTCGGTGATCGCGATCATAAAGGCGATCGTCAGCGCCGCCTGGAACGCGATGGTGACGACCGAGATCACGAGATTGCGCATCCGCGCGATATAGATGAGCGCGCTTTCGGAAACGACCGCGAGCGCGGCGACCACTTCGGCCACCAGCAGGATCGAAAGCGCGCCGGTGCCGCTGACGAAGTCCGGCCCCAGCAGTCCCATCACCGCCTCGCCCGGTATCGCCAACGCCAGTGCGACGCCCGCCTGCATCGCGACGATCCAGAAGCCGACCTGGCAGACCTGCCGGGCGATGGCCGAGCGGTCGCCCACCTTCAGCGCGGCGGTAATGACCGGGCCCAGGATCGGGTCGAAACTGGTCTTGAGCTTCTGCGGCAGCGTCGCGACCTGTTGCACCGCGTAGTAGACGCCGACCTGGCCCGGGGTCGCGAACTGCGCGAGGATTGCGAGATCCAGTTTGCGCGTCCCCCATTCGATCGCGTCGGCCCCGGCCAGCGGCAGATTGCGCACAGCGAGGTCGAAGACGCGCGCCGGATGCGGGCTCCATCCCTGCGGCAGGCCATAGTGGCGTATCGCCGGCATGAACGCGGCCACCGACGCCGCAACGATCGAGATGACGTAGGCCAGTTCCAGCCCGCTGTCGGGGACGACATAGAACAGCGCCCCCGCTGCGATCGAGATCGCCCAGGGCTCCACCACCGCACGGCTGCGCACGGTCGCGCCGATATCGTAGCGATAGGCGCAGGCGGCCAGTGCGACTTCGGTCAACGCGAAAGGCAGGATGGTGAGCGGGAGCAGCCACGACCATTCGCCGTTGCGGCCATTGGGAAACATCGGTTCGGGGAAGAGCAGCAGCAGCGCCGTGAACGCGAGCGATGTGATGAGCGACAGTGTCATCGCGTCGGCCACGATATGGGCGGGCGGGCGATCCTCGGCCTCGCTCAACTGCTGCGCGAGGCCGCGCTTCTGGCCGAGCACCGCGACCTGGCTGGCCAGTTCGATCACGACCACGGCGGCGGCGAACCGCCCCAGCATGTCGTCGCCGTACATGCGGCCCGCGATAAACAGGAACGGGATGCGCGCGGCGAGCCGGATCAGAAATCCGAAGAAATTCGTCCGCCCACCACGCGCGAGCGCGGCCATATCGGCGCTGGGCCCCGCTGGCGGGGAATCGCCCTGCGATGGGCCCTGCTTGCTCAAGCGGTGGGTCTTTCGGTCGTCAGCGGACGGGCGAGCAGCTCGGTCACGACATCGCGCGCGCCTGCACCTTCGAGCAGCGCGACCACCGCATCGACGATCGGCATGTCGACCGCCTTCTCGCGCGCGAGCCGCTGGAGCACGGGCGCGGTATGCGCGCCCTCGGCAACCGTGTGGCGGTTGGCCATCAGCTCGGCGGCGGACTGCCCTTCGCCAATCGCCTTGCCGAGCGAGAAATTGCGGCTCGAGGTGGAAGAACAGGTCAGCACCAGATCGCCCAGACCGCACAGGCCGGTGAGCGTCGCACGCTCCCCGCCCAGCGCCTCACCGAAGCGGACCATTTCGGCAAAGCCCCGCGCGATCAGCGCGTTGCGGGCGTTCTGGCCCAGCTCGAGCCCGTCGACCACGCCGCAGGCGATGGCGAGCACGTTCTTGACCGCCCCGCCGATTTCCGCGCCGACGAGGTCATCCGAGTAATAGGGACGGAAGGTCGGCCGCGCGATCACCGGCGAAAGCCGCTCCCACTGTTCCTCGCCGCCCTGGCAGGCGAGCGTGACGGCGGCAGGCAGCCCGTCGGCGACCTCGTGCGCGAAGGTCGGGCCGGACAGCGCGGCGAGGCTCGCCTGCGGGCACGTCTCGGCTGCCACGTCGCTCATCAGCGCACCGGTCGATTGCTCGATGCCCTTGGCGCAGATCACCAGATCGCCCGAAAAGCCGGGCAGCTCGGCCAGCACGCTGCGCAGGTGCTGCGCGGGGACCACGGCGAGGATCGTGGAACACTGTGCAACTTCGGCCAGATCGCCGGTCGCGCGGATGCTGGGCGCCAGCTCGGCGCTTGGCAGGAAGCGCTCGTTGCGATGGTTGGTGTTGATGTCCTCCACCACTTCGGGCTCGCGCACCCACATCAGCACCTCGCGCGCGCCTTCGTGCTGGGATGGGCTGGCGAGCATCTGCGCAAGCGCGGTGCCCCATGCTCCGCCGCCGAGAACCGCTACTTGCGTGGTCATGCCTTCACTCCTGCTCCGCGCGCGGGTTCCGCCTCGGGGTCGAGCGGCCAGCGCGGGCGTGCCTTGAAATCGAGCGGATCGCTTTGGCCCAGGCGCTCGCACCCGGCCCATGCGATCATCGCGGCGTTATCGGTGCACAGCTTCGGGGGCGGTGCGACGAAGCGCATATCGTGGCTGGCAGCGAGATTTTCGAGAGCGGCGCGCACGCTTGCATTGGCGGCGACCCCGCCAGCAACGACGAGCGCGGGGGCCGAGCCGGTGCTGTCGATGGCGCGCTCGAGCCGGTCCACGAGGCAGTCGATGGCAGCCTGCTGGAAGCTCGCCGCGATATCGGCAGTGGCGTGCCGGCCGCTCTCGTGCGCCCGCAACACCGCGCTTTTGAGCCCGGCGAAGGAGAAATGCGGTTCCTTGCCGCCGACCAGCGGGCGCGGTAGCGGGACCGCCTTGGGGTCGCCCTCGCGCGCCAGCTTTTCCACTGCGGGGCCGCCGGGGAAACCGAGTCCGAGAATTTTTGCGGTCTTGTCGAACGCTTCGCCCACCGCATCGTCGATCGTCGTCGCGAGCCGTCGGTACTGCCCCACACCCTCGCAGCGCAGGATCTGACAGTGCCCGCCGGAGACCAGCAGCAGCAGATAGGGAAATGCCAGCTCGGCATCGACCAGCCGGGGGCTCAATGCATGGCCTTCGAGGTGATTGACCGCAATCAGCGGCACATCGCCGGCCATGGCGAGCGCCTTGGCACTGACCAGCCCGACCATCACGCCGCCGATCAGGCCCGGGCCTGCGGTGGCGGCGATGGCCGACAGATCGGCCAGCTCCATCCCCGCTTCGTCCATGACCTCGGCAACCATCGGCGCGATCCGCTCCGCATGCGCGCGCGCGGCAATCTCCGGCACCACCCCGCCATAGGGGCGATGCGCCTCGTCCTGCGATGCGATGCGCTGCGCGACGATCTGCCGGTCGGCACGCACCAGCGCCACCGCCGTCTCGTCGCAGCTGGATTCAATCCCGAGTACCACCTGCATGGAGCTTTCCCTTAAAGCAGCGCCGGGCTAGGGCAAGCAAAGCCTATGACCAACGCGCCACTGATCCGCCTCGGAACCCGCCGCTCGCCCCTCGCCATGGCGCAGGCCCACGAGACACGCGCGCGCCTGTGCGCCGCGCACGGGCTCGACGAAAGCGCGGTCGAACTGGTGCCCGTGGTCGCCGGGGGCGACAAGGTGCAGGACCGCCCGCTCGCCGATGTTGGCGGCAAGGCGCTGTGGACGCGCGAGCTGGATGCGTGGCTGGCCGAGGGGAAGATCGACGCGGCGGTCCATTCGCTGAAGGATGTCGAGACGATCCGGCCCGAGGAGATTGCGCTCGTAGCGATCCTTCCGCGTGCCGACCGGCGCGACGTGCTGCTGGGGGCGGGCTCGATTGCGGCGATCCCGCAGGGCGCGCGGCTGGGCACGAGTGCTCCGCGCCGCGCCTCGCAGATGAAGAACCTGCGCCCCGATATCGAGGTCGTGCTGTTCCGCGGCAATGTCGCGACCCGGATGGCCAAGCTGCAGGCGGGCGAGGCGGATGTGACGCTGCTCGCGGCCGCCGGGCTGGAGCGGCTGGGCGAAGCGGGCGTCGGCTCTGCGCTGGAGGTCGAGACATGGCTGCCTGCCCCGTCGCAGGGTGCCATCGGGATCGAATGCCGCACCGAAGATGCCCGCACCCGCGATCTGCTGACCGCTATCGATCACCCCCGGACCCGCGCCGAAGTATTGGCCGAGCGGACCTTGCTCGAAGCATTGGGCGGATCGTGCCAGAGCCCGATCGGCCTGCTGGCCTTGCAGCAGGATGAGCAAATCCGGCTGAACGCTGCGCTGTTCAGCGCCGACGGGGCGGAGCGGGTCGATGGTGCGGTGGAGGTGGCACCGGGCGATGCCGACGCGATCGCCGCCTTCGCAGCCGACCTGCTCGCCCGTGCGACGCCGGGCATAGCCGTGCTGTTTTCCGGCGCGAGCTGAGCTTTTGATGGGCGGACGGATCTTCGTCCTGCGGCCCGAACCGGGCCTTGCGGCGACGATGAAGCGTGGGCGTGCGCTGGGCCTGCCGATGGAGGCGATGCCGCTGAGCCATGCCGGGCCGGTGGCATGGCAACTGCCCGACGCGCACTTCGATGGGATCCTGATCGGCAGCGCCAATGGTCTGCGCCATGCGGGCGAGGCGCTGACCGGACTTACGGACCTGCCGGTCTATGCGGTCGGGCAGGCGACCGCCGAGGCGGCGCGCGCGCTCGGCTTCACCATCGCCGGAACCGGCAAGGGCGGGCTCCAGCCCCTTGTCGATGGCTTGCCGCGGGATCGCCCACTGTCGCTGCTGCGGCTTGCCGGGGAAGAGCATCTGCCGCTCGCCGCGCCGCCGCATGTCGCGATTGCCACCGTCGTCACTTACGCCATCGTCCACCGCCCGCTGGGCGCTGGCGAGACTGCCAAATTGGGCGAGGGCGGCGTGGTGCTGCTCCATTCGGGCGCCTCGGCACGCCATTTCGACGAGGAGTGCCGGCGCACGGACGTGGACCGCGCAAATCTGTCGCTGGCCGCGCTTGCGCCCCGCATCGGGGCAAGTATCTCGAAAGGCTGGAAAAGCCTGCAAGTGGCCGCTAGTCCGGACGATGCGGCCCTCCTTTCACTGGCCGCGGATATGTGGCATTAACCAACGACCGCTATGCTCCGCTGCGGGATCACGGGGCGAAACGGGAATGGAAATGTAATGAACTTGGATGAGGCCCCGCAGGATTCGTCGCGTTCTTCGCGCATCCTGCTGGGGATAGCACTGGTGGTTGTTCTGCTGGTCGCGGCGGGGGCATTGTTCCTCGTCTGGCGACCGGAAACCTACACGCAGACCGTCGCCGCGCTGACCGACAAAACGCAAGGCACCAGCGATCCGATGGAGCGCGCGGGCGCCACGCCGGTCGCCACGAAGGACAAGAATGCCGGGGCCGAGGTGGTGGCCGTGCCCACGCCGCGCCCGCGTCCGCGTACCTCGCCCACTTCGGCCGAGACCGAGGCGAGCGTGGAGCGCGTGGCCCAGCAGCAGGGCGGGCTGGAACAACGCCTGCTCGCCGCCGAGCAGCGCCTGGCGCGGCTCGACCTGCAATCGCAGGCGGCGGCGGGCAATGCCGCGCGCGCCGAGGGGCTGCTGATCTCCTTCGCCACCCGCCGTTCGATCGAGCGGGGCGAGGAGCTGGGCTATCTCGCCGATCAGTTGCGGCTGCGCTTCGGCGATGCGCTGCCCAATGCGGTGCGCACGCTGACCGACATGAGCCGCAATCCGGTCACCATCGACCAGTTGCTCGCCCGTCTTGAAGGGCTGGAGCCCGCGCTGCGCGCCTCGCCCGAAGAGCCGGGCCTCAAACGTCTGCGGCGTGAACTTTCCAACCTGTTCGTGATTCGCCGCGAGACTGCCCCGTCACCCAAGCCGCAGCGCAGGGTAGAGCGGGCGCGGATGTTCCTCGAAACCGGTCGCTACGAAAATGCGATCCTCGAAGTGCAGAACATGCCGGGTGCCGATGCGGCTGAGCAATGGGTCGCCGACGTGCGTCGCTATGCCGCTGCACAGCGCGCGCTCGACCTGATCGAGACCGCCGCGATCCTCGAGCCTCGCCGCCTGCGCGACGGTTCGGGCGAGCGGGTCGAACAGCCCAGTCCGGTGATCTCGCCCGCTCCAGAAGAATAGGGTCGTGCGAACCTAGCCCTGCATCAGCGCGGGCACATCCCCGCTGACGCCGCGGGCCTCGTCCATGAACCAGCGCTTCAGGGGCTCGATCCGCTGGACGCCCGCCATGCCGAAACGGCGGACGGCAGAGGCTCCGGGCCCCGATATGCCGAACAGCCGGGTCAGGCCGTCGGTCGCCAGCGAGACCATGAAGGAATCGAGCCCACGCCAGCTCTCGTAGCGCTTGAGCAGTTCGGCATCGCCGGGATCGAGGCCGAGGCGCCTGCCCTCGGCAATCACTTCCACCAGCGCGCCTGCATCCCTCAGCCCCAGATTGAGGCCCTGCCCCGCGATCGGGTGGATGCCATGCGCCGCGTCGCCGACCAGCGCGAGACGATGATCGACGATCCTGGCGGTATGGTGGAAGCCCAGCGGATAGGAACTGCGCGGGCCATTGGCTTCGAGATCGCCGAAGATGCGGCCCATCCGCTTTTCCACTTCGGCGATGAAAGCGCGGTCGCCCATCGCCAGCACGCCGTCGCCGTCTTCCTCGTCCACGGTCCATACCAATGCGCTGCGGTGACGGCCCAGTTCGTCGTCGAGCATGGGGAGCAGCGCGAAGGGACCTTCGGGATAGAAAATCTCCCACGCGACATTCTCGTGCGGTTTGGAATGGATCAGCCCCGCAATGATCGCGCGGTGGTGATACTGCCAGTTGGCGATCTTGAACCCGGCTTCCTCGCGCGTGGGCGAACGGCGACCCTCGGCAGCGACCATCAGCCGCCCCTCCAGCACCGTGCCATCGGCCAGCGTGGCGGAAACCTTGTGGTTGCCGCGGGTCCGCTCCACCACGTCGACGCCTGCGTGCCACGCGATCAGCGGTTCGGCCTTCGCCGCCTCGAACAGGCTTAGACGCAGTTGCCGGTTCGCGAACATCCGGCCGAGGCTGCTGTCGCCCCCGGTCGATTCAGCGTCGGGCTGGAAATCGATCCGCCCGGGCTTGAGCTGGTCGGTCACCGCGATCTTGGAAATCGCGCAACCATGCGGTTCTAGCGCGTCGGCCAGCCCGATATTGGTGAACAGGTTCCAGCTGGCAGTGGAGATGGCCGAAGCGCGCCCATCGAAACCTTCGGCCGTCAGGCTTGCCGGATCGGCGCGGTCCACCACATGGCTGGTAATGCCCTTTTTCGCCGCAGCCAGTGCCAGTGTCATGCCGACCAGCCCGCCCCCCAGGATGAGGAGATCGCGCGTGTCGGAAGGTTTCGGCTTGCTCGGCATTCGGGGGTGCTCGCTCGCTTGTTTCGAAGTCGCACCGGTCCTAGGCCGCAGGATATGACCCGCGCAACCCTCCCCTTGGTCCGCCGTCTGCTGGCGACGATTTGCGCGCTGATTGCGCTGGCACTGATGCCGGGCTCAGCGATTGCGCAGGAGACCTATATTCCGGCGCGGCTGGCGGTGGAGGGTCCGGTGCAGCCGGGCGGCGAGACGCGCATCGCGATCCGCTTCACGCCGGTCTCGCAGGAATGGCACGGCTACTGGTCCAACCCCGGCGATGCAGGGCTGGGCATGGCGATCGACTGGGAGCTTCCCGAGGGCGTGTCGATCGGGGAATTCCGCTATCCGGCCCCGACGACACTGGTGCAACAGGCGGGCAATCGCCCCCTGATGAACCACATCTTCGAAGGCGATTATGCGGTGGTCGCGCCGCTGCGGGTGGCGGCGGACGCCGCGCTCAACGGGCCGTTCGAGCTGCGCGGCACGGCCCGCTATCTCGCCTGTACCGACAAGATCTGCGTGCCGCAGGTGGCGCAGCTTCGCGCGGTGGTCGCGTTGGGCGAGGGCGCGCGGGACGCACGTTTTGCGCAGTACCAGAGCGCGCTGGCCGCTCCGCTCGACCGGGCGGCACGCTTCGCGCTCGGCGACGAGCGCCTGCGTCTCGCCATCCCGCTGCCCGCGACGCTCGAGATGGGTGCGCCGCACGTGTTCATCGAGACCCGCGATCTGGTCGATTACGCCGCACCGCAGACCTATTATCGCGCCGACGATCTGCTGATCGCCGAGATTCCGCTGAAGACCGGCGCGGAGCGTCCGGGCGTCATCGCGGGCATTATCCGCCTCGGCGATGGCACCGGCCTGTCCTTCACCGCAGAGCCGGGCGCAGTGCCGACCGGCGGCGAACCGATCCGGGCCGACAATGATCTGCCCGCATGGTGGATACTGATCGGCGCGGCGCTGCTCGGCGGGCTGGTGCTCAACATCATGCCCTGTGTCTTTCCGATCCTCAGCCTCAAGGCGCTCTCGCTCGCCAAGGCAGGGGGGGCGGAGCGTGCCGCAAGGATGGACGCGCTGGCCTATGCCGCTGGCGTGATCATCGCCTGTATTGCGCTCGGCGGCGTGCTGCTCGCCCTGCGTGCAAGCGGCGAGGCTATCGGCTGGGCTTTCCAGCTGCAGAACCCGGCGGTGGTGGTCGCGCTGTTCCTGCTGGCGGTGGCGCTGACCGCGAACTTCCTCGGCGCATTCGAGATACCGGGCATGGCGATCACCGGTTCGGGCGCAAGCCGTCGCGGGTCCTTCGCGACCGGGGTGCTGGCGGCTTTCGTGGCGACGCCGTGCACCGGGCCTTTCATGGCGGCGGCGCTGGGCGCGGCCCTGGTCCTCCCATGGCCGCTCGCGCTGGGCCTGTTCGCCGCGCTCGGCCTCGGCATTGCCTTGCCCTTTCTCCTCATCGGCTTCGTACCCGCAATCCGGCAGCGCCTGCCCAGACCGGGGAAGTGGATGGAGACCTTCCGCCGCTGGATGGCGCTGCCGATGGGACTGACCGCGCTCGCGCTCGGCTGGCTGGTGTGGCGGATGGGTGGCACGATGTTCTTGCTGGCAAGCGCGGTCATGGCAGGTAGCGTCACTCTCATCGTGGCGCTCCTGTGGAGCCAACGCTTGCGCAACTACAAATATCGCACTGTGCTGATGATCGCACAGGGCTTCACGGTCCTCTCGATGCTGATCATCGCACCCCGAGTTTTTGACTCGGGCGAGCGGCTGATGGAAGCATCCATGCTCGACAGTCAGCCTTTCAGCGAGGCCGCATTGGCGCAGGCGCGAGAGGAAGGCCGCCCCGTGTTCCTCTATTTCACCGCCGACTGGTGCGTCACCTGCAAGGTCAACGAGGGCATCGCGCTGGAGCGCGAGGCGACCGCGCAGGCGCTCGACGCCGCAAATGCGGTAGTATTGCGCGGCGACTGGACGCGGCGTGATCCTGAAATCACCGCCTTCCTCACGCAGCAGGGCGTGGCGGGCGTGCCGCTTTACCTGTGGTATCCGGCAGGTGCGTCGACCCCGCAGCGCCTACCGCAGGTGCTTACTCCCCGGTCGGTCGAACGACTGGCGTCTGCTTCCGCACGGCCAGGCGACACGTCTCGATAAGATCGCGCGGGGCGTCGCTCGCATTGAGAGCCAGCGTGCCCGCGCCGGGTATGGTCAATTCCACCCCGCGCCGCCCGGTGAGCACGTCGAGCTTGTCCGAGCCGAGCGGGATCGTCCCCTCCCACAGAAACGCGCGGCCATTATCGGTCGCCTCGACCGGGAAGCGTTCCTTGTGGCCATTGCCGATGATCGCCATCAGCGCCTGCGCGCCCTCGTCCGCACGGGCGAACCGGGTGATGCGCACCTGCGGATCGGCATCCGTTTCATCGCCCATCTCGCATGCCACGGCAGCGAAGGGCTGCTGCCCCGGTACGCCGTAGAGAAGGCGCAGCGGGGTGGCGCTGGGCGCCCACACCGCGTTCTCCGCATCGGGGGAGTCGATCGGTTCGCTCGCAAAAGTGGCGGTGTCGGGCGGATCGGCGCGCCCTTCGTACCTGTCGGCGGCGGGCGGCTGGCAGGCCGTGAGCGCCAACGAAGCGAGCAGGGTAGCGGCGAGGGCGAAGCGCATCGGCAGCTCAGCGATTGAGGATGAAGGCGCGGATGTCGCGCGACAGCTTCGCCCGGTCCTCGTCGCGAATATACATCATGTGCCCTGCATCATAGTAATGGAACTCGACCCGGTCCTGCGGGATGCCGACGCGGTTGAGCGAGTATTCCGCGCCGAAGAAGGGCGTGGCGAAATCGTACCAGCCCTGCCCCACGAAGGTCCGCAGCTGCGAGTTCTGGCGCATCGCGTCGCCGATGAACGGCGCGACGTTGAGATAGGCTCCGCGGCCCCTGCCGGAGAGCGACCAGTCCCAGTAGCGCCCCGGATCGCTGCCGATCGCCTGGTACTCGCGGTCCGTTTCGAAGCCGAGCGTGCCGCGCGACCACGCATTGATCGCGGCGGTATAGCCGGCATCGATGCCGTAAAAGCTTGGATCGTTATCCGGATATTCGCCCGCATTGTCGAAATCGCGGCCGGTGTAACGGCTGTCGAGCCGCCCGATGGTTAGTCCCCGGTCGCGCAGCAGCTCTTTGTAGAACCGCTGGGGCGTGACGCGCAGCTCGGCCTGGTCGAGATAGGTTTCCGAAAGCCCGGTGAGGCGTGCGAGCTGCGCGCGCACGCTCGCGCGTTCGGCGGCAGGCAGGTCCTGCCCCTTCATCAGCGCGGTGGCGTAGGGACCGATCGCGAATTGCCGCGCTTCCTCGGCGATCGCTTCCACCGACGGGGCCTGCGCCTTGCCGTGGTAGAACGCGGCGGTCGCCATATTGGGCAGCGCCATCACATAGGCCATTTCGTTGCCCGGCGTCGGCTCGCGCGCGGCGAAATCGAGGATGGTCGAGATCAGGATCAGCCCATTGAAGCCGACGTCGTTGTAGGTCGCCCCCTCCAACTCGCGCACGACCATCGCGGTGCGGGTGGTGCCGTAGCTTTCGCCGCCGAGATATCTGGGGCTGTTCCAGCGTCCGTTGTCGTTGATCCAGCGGCGGATCACCGTGGCGACGGCGCGCGCGTCCTGCTGCAGCCCGTAATATTTCTCGGGATCGGTGCTTTTCGTCAGGTAGCTGAAGCCCGTGCCCGGCGGATCGATGAAGACGAGGTCGGCGACGTCGAGCAGCGAGTCCGGGTTGTCGAGGATCGGGTAGGGCGGCGCCCCATCGTCGCGCGCATCGCCGGGAATCGCGACCCGCTTCGGCCCGAACGCGCCCATCTGCAGCCAGACCGAGCCCGAGCCCGGCCCGCCATTATAGATGAAGAACACGGGCCGCGAGGTGTCCGCCGGGGCCTTCACATAGCTGGTGGTGACGATCACCGCCTCGGGCTTGCCGTCGTCATTGGAAAGCACCGTCTCCGCCATGGTCGCTGTGTAGCCGATCCGTTGCCCGCCGAAGGTGCCACTGAGGTCGCGGGTGCGGACCTGCGGCTCGATACTCGGCGCTTCGGACTTCGCGGCGTCAGCCTTCTCTTGCGCGATGGCGATGGTGGGAAGGGCGGCTGCCAGCACGGCTGCGGCGGCAAGGTTGCTGAACGTGCGAAGGATCATGGCGGCGCTATGCCAGCCCTTCACGCACGCGTAAATCCACCTGCGGGCAGCCTATGGCCGCTATGCGCAGGCTTCGATCCGCTGGAGCCGCATCGCGAAGTCGCCATCGATCCCGTCGGCGATGATCAGCCCGACGCTGTGCGCTTCCTGTGTTGCGAATGCGGGTGCGTCGACCTGCTGGCCGAACAGCGAGGTTTCCAGCCGGGCAAGGTCGATCACCGCGACCGACCACTCCCCGGTGCTTTCCCCGGGCGTCAGGGGAGCACGATAGGCAATACGACGCCCGCGCTCCCTCGCATCCGAGCGCAAAGTCACCTCGTAGGTGCGCTCATCGGCGGCATAGGTAATGCGAAGCCTCCGCGCTCCGGCCATCGCGCCCTCGGGCACCATCCGCCGTAGTGAGGTGAAGCCGCCGCCATTGGTGTTGATGGTGCCGGAGAAGGAAAGCGCCCCGTCGACCTGCTCGATATGCCCCTTGGAGAGGCCGCCCATTACCCCGTCGTTTATGACGTCCCACCGCGCGAATTCGCTCGGGTCGGTTAAGTCGACCAGCGTGCGGCAGGTGCCGGGTTCGATAGCGGCGAGGCTCATGGCGAGGGCGAGTATCAGGCTGCGCGCGGCGTGATGCGGTCGAGCTCGCCATTCAGTGAGCGCTTGGCGGCGCGCAGTTCGGCGCTAGCTTGCAGGCGCAGGAAAAAGCCCTCTGACATGCGGAAATAGCGCGAGAGACGCAGATCGAGTTCACCATCGACCCGCTCGCTGCCATCGATCATGGACGCCAGACGCGCCTGATCGACCTCGATAGCATCCGCTAATGCGGCAGCATCGAGTTCCAGCGGCTCTATGAATTCCGACAAGAGCAGCTCCCCGGCGTGGGGGATGGGCAGCCAGTCGGGATCATTCGTAATGGTTTGTGATCTCGACATCGTATGCGTTTCCGTCATTCCAGCGAAAACATATACGCCATTTCATGTTAAGTGAAACCGAATGCTGGCCTGCGCGGTCGCCCGACAGTGGGTGAAAACGGTTGCTGGGCGGGTTCTTGAGATCGTCCAAAGTTTCGGCAGCATCGATCAGGAGCAGCTTTGCCAGCCCCCGCGACTGGATATCGGAAGGCATCTTGCGGCTGCGCTTGCCGTTCCAGAGCTGGTCGGTTTCGGGATCGGCGAAGGACTGGATCGTGACTGCTCCATGTGCATTCTCATGATCAGCGTACTGGCATTGCGTCCATTGGTTGAAATTAAAGATTTGTAAGACTTTAGATAAGCGTGTTCTTCTGATTTATGCCTCGCACAATCGTCACCCCGAACTCGTTTCGGGGTCCAGTGTTCGGCCCTCGACGCATGGATTAGGAGGAGGGCTGGATGCTGAAACAAGTTCAGCATGACGGAGAAGGGAAAGGCGCTCACTTCTTCTCGCCGAGCGACTTGCCGATCTGGATGCCCGCGAAGGTGAAGCCGCCCGCAAGCATGATGATGGCGACGATCAGGGAGACGATTTCGAACGGGGTCATTTGTTCGTCCTAAATTTAAAGGCGAACGCTTTATTACCATCAAATAATCGTTAGGCCACAAGTCTTTGTGTTGCATCATGCAACAAAAAGCCAATCCGCAAGAGGTTGCATTCGCGGCTTTTTTGGCCTTGATGTCAAACTTCTCGTTTTGCGACGAGTCAAATATATCAGCGACTTAGATCGCAGACTTTGCACCGAATAATTTCAGAATTTCTTCTGCGTCCGTCCATACCTGAGCTTCCGGGTCCCCGGCTTACCCTCGTTACTCCGCCCAACGCGCGGTGCCTTTTGCTCACCCTCGGGCAGCCCAAGCTCGTCCGCTTCCAGCGAACGGATCTCATCCCGCAAACGCCCGGCTTCCTCGAACTCCAAGTTCGCGGCGGCTTCGCGCATCTTCTTTTCGAGGTCTTCGATGTACGCGCGCAGGTTGTGGCCCACGAGCGGCGTGACCTCGTCCTCCGGCTCGCCGTCCTCGCCCTTGGTCGCGTGGGCGGTGATGTCGGCGATGGCGCGGCGGATCGTGGTGGGGGTGATGCCGTGTTCCTCGTTATACGCGCGCTGCTTCTCGCGCCGACGCTCGGTCTCGGCCATCGCGCGTTCCATGCTGCCCGTGATCCGGTCGGCGTAGAGGATCACGCGGCCATCGACGTTGCGCGCGGCGCGGCCGATCGTCTGGATCAGCGAGGTTTCGGAGCGCAGGAAGCCCTCCTTGTCCGCATCAAGGATGGCGACCAGCCCGCATTCGGGAATGTCGAGGCCTTCGCGCAGCAGGTTGATACCCACCAGCACATCGTACACGCCCAGCCGCAGGTCGCGGATCAGCTCGATACGCTCCAGCGTCTCGACGTCGGAGTGCATGTAGCGGACCTTGACGCCCGCCTCGTGCATGAACTCGGTCAGGTCTTCGGCCATCCGCTTTGTCAGCGTGGTGACGAGCGTGCGGTAGCCCTTGGCGGCGGTCGCCTTGCATTCCTCGATACAGTCCTGGACCTGATCCTCGACCGGGCGGATCTCGACCGGCGGATCGATCAGGCCGGTGGGGCGGATGACCTGTTCGGCGAAGACGCCGCCGGTTTGCTCCATTTCCCACCCGCCGGGCGTGGCCGAGACGGCGAAGGTCTGCGGACGCATCGCGTCCCACTCGTTGAAGCGAAGCGGGCGGTTGTCGATGCAGCTCGGCAGGCGGAAGCCGTACTCGGCGAGCGTGATCTTGCGCCGGTGGTCGCCGCGCGCCATCGCGCCGATCTGCGGCACGGTCTGGTGGCTCTCATCGACGAACAGCAGCGCGTTTTCGGGCAGGTATTCGAACAGCGTGGGCGGCGGCTCGCCGGGCAGCCGGCCGGTGAGGAAGCGCGAATAGTTCTCGATCCCGTTGCAGCTGCCGGTCGCGGCGATCATCTCGAGGTCGAAATTGGTGCGCTGCTCCAGCCGCTGGTGTTCGAGCAGCTTGCCCTCCGCCTCCAGCTCCTTGAGCCGCTCGGCCAGCTCGAACCGGATGGCTTCGGAGGCCTGCTTCATCGTCGGCCCGGGCGTGACGTAGTGCGAGTTCGCGTAGACGCGCACCTTTTCCAGCTTGCGACCGGGCTTGCCGGTCAGCGGATCGAATTCGACGATTTCTTCGATATCGTCGCCGAAGAAGCTGATCCGCCACGCCGTATCTTCGTAATGCGACGGGAAGATCTCGAGATTGTCGCCGCGCACGCGGAAATTGCCGCGCGCGAAGGCGACATCGTTGCGCTTGTATTGCAGCGCGACGAGCTTGCGAATCAGCTCGCGCTGGTCGACGCTCTCGCCCTCCCTGATGTCGAAGATCATCGCCGAATAGGTCTCGACCGAGCCGATACCGTAAAGGCAGCTGACCGAGGCGACGATGATGACGTCGTCCCGCTCGAGCAGAGCGCGCGTTGCCGAGTGGCGCATCCGGTCGATCGCCTCGTTCACCGAGCTTTCCTTCTCGATGTAGGTATCGGACCGCGGGACGTAGGCTTCGGGCTGGTAGTAGTCGTAATAGCTGACGAAATACTCGACCGCGTTGTTGGGGAAGAAGCTTTTGAACTCGCCATAGAGCTGCGCGGCGAGGATCTTGTTGGGCGCAAGGATCAGCGCGGGCCGCTGCAATTCCTCGATCACCTTGGCCATGGTGAAGGTCTTGCCGCTACCGGTCACGCCGAGCAGCACCTGCGTTTTTTCGCCGCCCTCCGCCTCGCGCACCAGTTCCTCGATCGCGGTCGGCTGGTCGCCTGCGGGTTCGTAGTCGCTGACGAGTTCGAACTTCTTGCCCGGCATCGACTTTTCGGGGCGCGCGGGCTTGTGCGGCGTAAATTCGCCGGTGGTGTCGGGCTCGTCGAGCCCGCGTCTGATGATCAGTTCGGCCATGGCGTTCATATTGGCGCATCGCCCGCCCGTCGCAATGGCAGTTGAGCGGTTGGGCAGGCAGGGGTACGCTCACCGCCACGATCGAGACGCCACGGCAAACGGGAGAGAGAGACTATGAAGACCGCGATTAGCATGGGCCTGCTGGCCAGTGGAGCACTCTTGCTGGCGGGTTGCGGCGATAGCGGCGGCGCGGATGCGAATGCCGATGGTGAGATAACCGGCGAGGAAATGGCCGCCGAAGCAGCTTCGGGCGATGTGGTGAAAATCCGCGCGGGCGAGTGGGAAAACACCATCGAATTCACCGAGTTCGACATTCCCGGCGTGCCTGACAACATGAAGGACATGATCGCGGGGCAGATGGGCAAGTCCATCACCACTACTTCGTGCATCACCCAGGACGAGGCGGATAGGCCCGATGCGGAATTCTTCGGCGGCGAGAAGAACGAGAATTGCGATTACGAGGAATTCGATCGGACGGGCAACAAGCTGAAGCTGCGTATGACCTGCACCACCGATGATGGCGGCACCGCCAAGGTGGCCATGGACGGCGATTTCGGCGGCGACAGCTTCACGATGACTATGGCCAACACGATTTCCGGCTCGCAGGCAGGCGACGTGAGCATGAAGGGCAAGATCACCGGCAGACGCATCGGCGATTGCTCCGGCTGATTGCGGCCACTAACGCAGCCGTCCTCGGCAAACCGGAAAGGCGGGACATTTCGATGATGCGTATCGCATTGCTGGGCGGCTTCGCCCTGTGCCTCGCCGCGTGCGACAATTCGCCGTTCGATCCCGAACGGGCCGAAGAGGCCGCACGCGCGGGCGGCGACGTGCAGATGCAGCCCGGGCTCTATCGCAGCCGGGTCAGCATCGGGGCCGCCGGCGGCGATGCCGCGGGCAGCCAGTACGGCGACGACACGATCTGTCTCACGCCGGAGGATGTCGCGGGCGGCAACCGCGAAATGCTGCTCGCCATGCAGGGGCGCGATTCCTGCCGTTTCGACAGCTACGACCTGTCCGGCGACCGGCTGGAGGCGGTGATGGTCTGCAAGGGCGGCCAGTTCCAACCCGAGACCGAAGCGCGGATTAGCGGCACGGTCACCCCGACGGCCAGCGACCTGCAGATGACCGTTGCGGGCTTCGAAAATGTCGCCGGGGAGACCGCCGGGGGGATCGAGATGCGGGTCACGAACGAGCGGATCGGGGATTGCCCCGAAAGCGGGGACTAGCGCCAGGATGGGCGCGGGCGGACAGGCTGAACAAAGCCAACATTTGTCATTCCGGAAACCCTAAGCTTCGTGTGGCATTACTATTGTCGTGCGAGGAACGATCACAAACACACAGGCCAACGGGTCGCGCGCCGCTGCGGCGCAGGCATCGCCATCGGGCGCGGCGCTGGGCGTGCCCGGGTTCACCGCGCTTGCAGACAGCGAGTGGGCGCGCCGGTTCGAACTGGCGCGTGAGCCCGATCCCGATGGCGTGGGCGGCCCCCGCCTGTGGTATCTGCTGGCGGAATTCGGCTATCTGCTGGAGCCGCTGAGGCGGCTGTATCGCGGGCTGTTCCGCCCGTTCCGGCTGGCGAAGGCGGAAAGCCCGCGCATGGTCATGATCCTGCCCGGCTTCGGCACCAATCCCATCCGCATGCGCTATTTCGCGCGGCGGCTGGAAGATGCTGGCCATACGGTCAAACGCTGGGGCTGCGGATATAACTGGGGCTTTTCGGAGGAGCTGTTCGAGCAGCTCGAAGAGCGTCTCGACGATTTGCACGAACGCGCGGGCGAGCCCGTGGTGCTGGTCGGCTGGAGCCTCGGCGGGCTATACGCGCGCGAACTGGCCAAGCGCAGGCCCGAAGCGGTGGCCAAGGTCATCTCGATGGGTTCGCCCTTTTCGGGCTCCCTGCGCGCCAACAATGTCTGGCGCATCTATCAGGCAGTTGCCGGGCACCGCGTCGACAGCCCCGAGCTGGCGGGCCAGCTCTCGCGCAAGCCCCCGGTCGAAACCGTCGCATTATGGAGCCCGCGCGATGGCGCGATAAGTCCGCGCTCTGCAGCCGGCTATCCCGAAGAACGCGACAAGGCGGTGGCGCTCAGGTGCAGCCACATGGGCTTTTCCTTCTCGCCCGAAGCCATCCGTGCGGTGGCGCGCGAGATCGAGCAAAGCTAGCCGCTGCTCAGCGGCAGAAGGACTGCCCGCCCACTTCCATATGCAGATGGTCCGCATGGGCTGCGTTGTATTCCGGGCTCAGCACGGTGCCGAAGCGCTTGCAGGCGCTGTTCAGCACCACGCGCAAGAACTCGCGCTCGGCTTGCGTTCCGCCATTCCAGTCGTCGTTGATCGAGATCCGCCGCCCGTCTTCCAGGACGAATGCGGCCACGTCGATCGCTTCCGCCCGGGCGTGGGCAGACCGGCGGCTGCTGCCCGCGACATTGCGGCATGCGTAGCTGCCGAAAGTCTCGATCCGCGCAAGCCGACTTCCGAGATAGACGCGCGCTGCACGATCCACCCCGAAGCGCGCCCAGCCCGCGAAAGTATCCGCCGTCTGGCAGGTGACCGGCCCGATATTGCCAATCGTGAACCGACTGGCATCGCCTTGCAGGCTGGCCAGTGAGACCGGATTGACCTGCGTGCAGCCCGGCGCTTCGAACCGGTCGGGCAGCGGCGTATAGCTGGCGCCGGTCGCGCCGAGCTGCGCCAGGCATTGCGCGCCCTCGGGGCTCGCCGCCGCCGCTCTGCCGCGCTCGATCGGCGGGGGCGAACGCGCCGTCCCCCGGTCGCCGTCACCGCCGCTGGGGAGCAACTGGCAACCCGTGAGCGTCAGGCCCATCAGGGCGGGCAGGACTAGTCGAGCAAAACGCATGGCGTGCCAGCCTATCGCGCACGATACCTGAATACTGCCCTAAGGAGACGGCTTTCACCGGAAACATTCGTGCGCGCGACCTGTTGCAAGACCAAAGCCAACACAAAAAAGGATCGCCATGCAACGTTTTACCAACCGCACCGTCGTCATCACCGGCTCGTCCACCGGGATCGGCGAAGCCATCGCCCGCCGCTTTGCGAGCGAGGGCGCCAATGTCGTGCTCAACAGCCGCAGCCGGGACGATCTGGAAAAGGTGGCCGCCGATCTCGACGACGATCGCACACTAATCGTCGACGGCGACATTTCGGACGCGGATTTCGCCAACACCCTCGTCGCCAAGACCGTCGAACGCTTCGGCGGTCTCGACTGCCTCGTCAATAATGCAGGCACCGCCACCGCAGGGCCGCTGGTCGAGGCGAGCGACGAGGATATCGACAAGGTGATCGACATCAATGTGAAGGGCACCCTTTACGCATGCCGCGCGGCGATCCCGCAGCTTGCCAAGAGCGATGCGCCCGGCGGCGGCAGCATCGTCAACACTTCCAGCGTCTCGGGCACCGGCGGCGATTGGACCATGCCGATCTACAACGCGAGCAAGGGCGCGGTGACCAACCTGACCCGCGCGCTCGCGCTGCAACTGGGTGCGCAGGGCATCCGGGCGAACGCGGTGTGCCCTTCGATGACGAAGACCGCCATGAGCGAGGGCATCCGCGAGAACGACGATCTGCTCGAAGCCTTCCTCCAGCGTATCCCGCTCGGCCGCCCGGGCGAGCCCGAGGATGTCGCCGCCGTGGTCGCCTTCCTCGCGAGCGAGGATGCGCGCTTCGTGACCGGGGCGAACCTGCCCGTAGATGGCGGGGTCAGCGCCTCGAACGGCCAGCCCAACTTCCAGGCCTTCCAGTAATCGGTCCGCTGATATGACGCTGGAGGCGAGCACCGCCGTAACCTTGTTCATGGCGCTCGCCTTCGTGGGAGTGCACCTGTTCGTCGGGCGGCTGCGTTTTCTGGAAAAGACCCCGCGCAGCCGCTGGCTCAGCTTCGCGGGCGGGGTCGCGGTGGGCTACGTCTTCCTGCATGTGATGCCCGAACTCGCCGTTCACGCCACCACCTTCGAACGCGCGACCGGCCTCGATGCGGCGGCAGCGGAGGGCGCGATCTATGCGCTCTCGCTGCTGGGCCTGGTGATCTATTACGGGGTCGAGCGGGCGATCGTCAGCAGTCGGGGAGAACGTCGGCCCGATGCCGAACCGTCCGACGGTGTCTTTTGGCTGCATATCGGGGCCAGCGCGCTGCTGGTCGCGATCATCGCCTATCTGCTCAACCACCGCGAGGACACCAGCGCAATCGGGCTCGCCTTGTTCTTCGGCGCGATGATGCTGCACTTCGTCACCGCAGACTTCGGCACCCGCAGCACGCACACCCGGATTTACGATGCGCGCGGGCGCTGGGTACTGGCGGCGGCGACCATGATCGGCTGGGTCATCGGCTTGCTGGTCGAGCTGCCGCAGCTGGCGATCGGCTGCCTGTTCGCCTTCGTCGGCGGGGGCATCATCCTACTGGTCCTCAAGGAGGAGCTGCCCGAGGAACGGCGCAGCCGCTTCGTGCCGTTCATCCTGGGGGCTGGCGCCTATTCGCTACTCGTGCTGGCCGAGCGGACGGCGCATCAATTCTCGTAGCTGACGAACTTGACGATCAGGATATCGAGGTCGCGGGTCGGTTCGAAGTTGGTCTTGACCACTTCGAACCGGGTCGGGCCGATCTTTTCCACCCCGTCCAAGCAGAAGCTGACGAGGTTGTCGGTCGATCCCTTGTCGACCACCAGCCGGAAGCGCTCGATCGGGCCTTGCCAGTTCGCGCCCGACGACAGCACGTAGCCGAGCCATGTCTCGCTCATCCATCCCTGCCTGCCGGGGGCGCTGACGGCGGCCAGCCGCCGGTCCACCCCGGCGAGGAAATAGTCGTCGACGCAGTAGCGCTCCCGATAGTCGTCGAGCGCGTTGTAATCGCTGTCGTTGCGCACATTCGGATAGAGCGCGCCGCCCACGCTCCCGCCGACCATGGGCACGTATTCGTGCTGGACCCGGATCCGCGAGCTTGCGGGAAACACCTGTTCGCGCACGAAGTAGGTCACGCCTTCCCACGCGGGCACGACACGTTCGGGAAATCGGGGGTCGTCGCGTAGCGCCAGCCCGTGCGAAAGGGCCTCCGCGGTGCGGGCTTCGGAGATTCGTGCGAAGGGGTTACCCTCGTCGGTATCGGTCCAGTAGACGGGCAGGCCGAGTGCGATCACCTCGTCGGTCACGTCGCGCGCGCCGATCATCGCGCGATCCCATTGCTGCAGCCGGACCGGTCGCCCGTCGATGCGGGTGGCGAAGTCGAACCCCGACCAGTCCTCGCGTTGCTCGCCATAGGCGTAATGCGTGTCGAGCAGCCCGCGCGGCTGGCCGGGCATCGGAAAGGCGATGGTGGTGGTGATCGTGCGGTTCGTGGGGTTCTCGAACACGTAGTCGACGGTGACCTTTTCCTCCGAGAGGAACAGGTCCTCGCTCACCAGCCTTAGGTCGGTCGACGGCTTGAGAACGATCCCGCCGAGCGCGATCTCGGCCTCGGAATCATTGGCGGCGATCGGGCTTGCGAGCAGCAAGCCTGCCACCACGATCAGCGCGGCGCGCGGTATCAAACTCCATAGCATTGCGGCGACTCCCCTCGTGTCGCGCGACCCGTTCGAACCTGTAGCACGTGGTGTGCCCAAGCGGTGAGGGACTTCAGCGTGCGGAAATGTCGTCCGGCGTCTCGACCTGTTCCCACAGCTCGATCTTCACGCCGTCGGGGTCGAGCAGCCAGGCGAACTTGCCGTAGCCTTCGTCGACCTGGCCAAGGATCTCGACACCCTTTGCCTTCAGGTCCGCGACCATAGCGTCGCAATCGTCGACCCGCAGGTTGATCATGAAGCCGCCGGTGCCGGGCTTGATGTATTGGTCGTCGGAAAAATGGCTGATAAGCGAATAGGGCTTCTCGTGCGGTTCGTCCGACCACGCCAGTTGCGGCCCGTATTCGCCGGTCAGGCCCAGCGTTTCCGCATACCACTTGCGCGTCGCCGCCGGATCCTTCGCGACATAGAAAACGCCGCCCAGTCCTGTCACCTTAGCCATAATGCCCTCCCGCCATGTCCAAAGACTTGCTCTACCGCACCGATTGACATTCGTCATTTAGCGAATTAGCTAAATAGCTATGAGCAATGTTTTCGACGCCCTGTCCCACCCCATCCGGCGCGAGGTGCTGGAGCTGCTGAAAGGCGGCGGGATGACGGCGGGCGAGATTGCGGATCGCTTTCCGGTGTCCAAGCCGACGATGTCGGGGCACTTCGCCAAGCTGAAGGAAGCCGGGCTGATCCACGGCGAAAATCACCGGGGCACGGTGGTCTACACGCTCAACATGTCCACCCTCGAAGAGGCCTTGCACGGCTTCATGGGCCGTATGGGGCTGGGGCACGCCCCGGCGCAGAGACCGACGGACGAATTGAAAGGAGAAAGTCGATGAAGACCAGATCGCTGTTGTTGCTGAACCTTTTGGCGGTCGCGTTGATGGTCGGCTTTGCATTCTGGGCGGCGGGTCAGGTGCCCGAGGGCACCGAACTGCCCACCCACTGGAACGCCGCCGGAGAGATCGATGATACGATGCCCGCGCTGCAGGCGCTGCTGCTGCCTGCGGGGCTGACGCTCGCAATCGGCGTGCTGTTCGCGATCATCCCCGCGATCGAGCCGTTGCAAAACAAGCTGGAAGGCTCGGCCCCGCTGCTGCGTGCGACCTGGCTCGGCACACTGGGGCTCATGATCGTGCTGCAGGGAATTGTCGCAGCGCCGGTGCTCGGCTTTGCGCCGGGGCCGGGCGCGATCATCGTGGCGGTCGGCATCCTGTTCCTCGTGATCGGGAACATGCTGCCCAAATCGCGGCCGAGCTTTTTCGTCGGCATCCGCACGCCCTGGACGATCACCAATGCGGACAACTGGGTTGCCACCCACCGGCTCGGCGGCAAGCTGTTTCTCGCGGCAGGCGTGGTCATGGTTGTGGCGGGACTGATCGACATGCCGGGCGAGCTGCGAATGGTGCTCGTGCTCGGTTCGACGATGGCGGCCGCGCTCGTCCCGGTCGCCTACAGCTGGTATTTCTGGAACCGCACTCAACACGAACAAGGATCGAACTGACATGCGTCTCGCCCTCAGTCTCGCGGCATCGCTCGCCCTCGCCACGGCCGCCCATGCGGGCCAGCCGATCACCACCCAGCATGCCGGGATCGAGGCTCCGCTGCACGGCACGTTCGAAGGCGAACTCGCGCAGGGGACCCCTGCCGTACTCATCATCCCCGGCTCCGGCCCCACCGACCGCGACGGCAACGGTCCCCTGGGGCTATCGCCGGACAGCTACAAGCTGCTTGCCGAGGCGCTCGCGCAGAAGGGCATCGCCTCGGTCCGGGTCGACAAACGCGGCATGTTTGCCAGCGCGGCCGCCATTCCCGATCCCAACGACGTGACCGTCGCGGACTATGTCGCCGATATCGAAAGCTGGTCGGCCACCCTGTCTGAGCGGACCGGCGGCCAGTGCGTCTGGTTGCTGGGCCATAGCGAGGGCGGGCTGCATACGATGGCGGCTGCCGCGAAAGACCCCTCGCGCTATTGCGGCCTCCTCCTGGTGGCGAGCCCGGGCGTGAACGTGGCGGATGTCATCCGTGTACAGCTCGCCGCCAACCCCGCGAACGCGCCGATCATGGAGCAGGTCGACACGATCATCGCCAAGCTGAAAGCGGGCGAGAGCGTGCCTGCCGATGAGATGCATCCCGGGCTGCTGCCGCTGTTCGGCCCACAGGTTCAGGGCTTCGTCGGCAGCATGTTCCGGCATGAGCCGAGCGAACTGATCGCGAAGCACGATCTGCCCGTACTGATCGTCAACGGGCGTGAAGATCTGCAAACGCCCGCCAGCGATGCCCAGATACTCGCCGAAGCGCGCCCCGACGCGACGCTCGTCCTGCTTGACGGCGTGAACCACGTGCTCAAGCAGGTGCCCGAGGGGGATCGCGCAGCCAATGTTGCGTCTTACGGCAATCCCGACCTGCCGATCGCACTTGGCGTGCCCGAGGCGATCGCCACTTTCCTCGCGGACCACCGTTAGGCGCTAATCCGGGAGTTTGCTGGCAGGAGGTCGGAAAGGGCAAACGGGCCGGCAGCGTTCTCGATGCGCTGCCGGCCCCCTCTTCGATCACCCGATCAATTGCGAGAGGGGAAGATACCCACCAGCGCGATGCAGGTCGTGATCGCAAGGGAAGGTTGCATGATGTCGAACGGCTGACTGCCCCCCGTGTTGCTAACCCTGATCGAATCCGTCGACATCGCGACTTCGGCTGCGGGATTAGGCAGTGCATAGGGATCTGCGTCCGCCGTGTTGACGCCAAGCAGGTTCCCGGTCGGATTGCCGGTGGTGCCGGGCGCGCTCTCGGCATGCAGAACCGCAGTGTGGCTGTGCATCGGCATCTCCGCGACCGTCAGGTTCCTGGTCTCCGAACCAAACTTTTGACCAAGCGGATGAAACGTCAGCCCGGGGCCCTGACCCGGTCCGACTTTGACGCGGCCACGCAGGTCGGGCAGTGCGAAGGTGGTCCGCCCATCGCCGCCATAGGTCGTCCCCAGGATCGAAAAGAGCGCAGTGTTCTGGGAGATTGGGAGCAGTTGTCCATCCGTCGTCGACCACCCACGCGGGCAGAAGTTTCCGCCGAAGGTCATGATCTGCCCGATAAAAGGATCGATCTGCGCCGCGGCAGGCGTCGCTACGCCGAAGGTTGCGCTGGCCATCGCCATGAGCGCGAGCGTCGAAGTCATCGTCTTGCTTTTCATGCATCATCTCCCTGTTCTGCCACTGCGGCAGAGCAAAACTAACAGGGTTCGCAAGACTAGGCTACAGAATAGATCCTAGGTGCTCATGCGGAGGCAATCCCGTACGACTAGAGATCCGAACAGGCAGGCGAATTATTTCCAAGCTCTTTTCGTGACTTAAGCGGGGTCGGCCAGCGGAATATCCTCCGGACGGGTTGCCAAGCTCACCAGCACGATCGCGAGAGTCGCCGCGATGAAGCCGGGGATGATCTCGTAGACCCCGGGGCCGCCCATGAACTCGGCATTCCATTCCTGCGCGATCCAGAAGCCGACCGTGCCCGCGCCGACCACGAGACCCGCAAGCGCGCCGGTCCCGGTCATCCGCGGCCATGTCAGCCCGAGCAGGATCAGCGGCCCGAACGCAGCGCCGAAGCCTGCCCAGGCATTGGCGACGAGGCCCAGCACTTCGCTCTCCGGATCGCTCGCGACCCAGATCGCGGCCAGCGCCACCAGCAGCACGCTCACGCGGCCCACATTCACTGCCTCGCGCTCGCTCGCATCGCGGCGCAGGAACAGGCGATAGAAATCCTCGGTCAGCGAACTGGAGGAAACCAGCAGCTGCGATGAAATCGTGCTCATGATCGCGGCCAGCAGGGCAGCGAGCAGGAAGCCCGTCACCAGCGGGTGGAACAGCAGGTCGGCGAGAACGATGAAGATCGTCTCGGGGTCATCGACCACGATCCCGTTGCGATCCGCATAGGCGCGGCCCGCAAGTCCGATGCCGAGCGAGCCGAGCAGACAGATGAACATCCAGCCCAGTCCGATATTGCGGGCGGTCGCGACCTCGGGGATGGTGCGGATGGCCATGAAGCGCACGATGATGTGCGGTTGCCCGAAATAGCCCAGGCCCCATGTCACCGCGCTGAGGAATCCGACGAATGTCAGTCCATCTGTAAGGCTGAGGAAGCCGGGCTGGATCTCGGTCAGGCTTTCGCCCGCGCTGCCGCCCGGGCCGAAGATCACCACCAGCGGCATCACCACCAGCGCGAGCAGCATGATCACGCCCTGCACGAAATCGGTCAGGCTGACCGCGAGGAAGCCGCCGACCATGGTGTAGGCCAGCACCACGCCGGCGGTGATCCAAATGCCGAGCATATAGTCGGTCATGCCGATATCGGGGAGCAGAGCGGGGAAGGCGGTTTCGAACAGCTTGCCGCCGCCGACCAGCCCGGCCGCCGAATAGACCATGAAGAACACGACGATAACGATTGCCGAGACCACCCGCAGTGCGATCGCCTGGCTGGGGAAGCGGTTGGCGATGTATTCCGGAATGGTCAGCGCATTGCCCAGCCGCTCGGTCTGTTCGCGCAGGCGCGGGGCGACGATTGTCCAGTTGAGCACCGCACCCACGAACAGGCCGATGCCGATCCACGCCTCGACCAGCCCTGCGGCGTAGAGCGCGCCCGGCAGGCCCAGCAGCAACCAGCCCGACATGTCCGACGCCCCGGCGGAGAGCGCCGCGACCCCGGGCGAGAGGCCCCGCCCGGCGAGCAGATACCCTTCCGAGGTATCGGTTGATTTTTTCCAAGCAAAAAGCCCGATCCCCAGCATGAGGACGAAGTAGGCCGCGAGTGAAATAAGTACGCCTGTCTGCATGGCTGCGCTGCCTAACGTCTCTTAACCGCTTTGACCACCGTGGGCCCGAAAGTGTCTCGTCTAGGGTGGGCCGAGCCCGCCTAATCCCACACGACATCGAGCCGGGCATGGTTGCCGCTGCGCGCAGGGCACCCGCATTTGCCGGCGGTATCGACCCGGGTGCCGCAATCGCAAGCCGGATCGGCGCATGTTCTCGCCGCCTTCGCCTGTTTCTCGCAGGCTTCCAGATCGCGCACCAGCGTATCGACCCGCGCGAAATTGTCGCGCCGCTGTTCGATGGTCTTGGCGGTGCTGTCGGAGAAGGGCACCGCGATATTGCCCGCATGGCGCATCAGGCGGAACAGTTCGTTCTCGGCGTCTTTCGCGAGATCCTTCGCGGCGACGACCGCGTTCTCGTTGCCGACCGCTTCGGCCGCGCGGATCGAGGACCCGTCGCTCGATCCGGCAAGCGCTTCGGCACTGTCCCTGAAAGCTTCTTTCTGGCCCGATGACAGATCGTCGCGCTGCTGGACCCGGTCGACGACCTTGCGCACCTTCGCGAGCCGCTTTTCCGCTGCCGTCAGGGGCGAGACGACCGGTTTGAGGGTCGCAAACCACCAGCCCAGCGCCATGATCCCCGCGCCCAGCGCGGCAAAACAGACGAAGGCGAAAATCAGCCACCAGCTGCCCACTGGCAGGCTGCGGTGGCTCCATTCGGTCTCTGCGGGGCCAAAGTCTTGGTAGCTGCCGTAGCCATATGCATAGCCATAGGCATCGGTCGCGCGGTTCGCGATCCACTCGGCCAGCAAGGGCGCAAAAACAAACGCGAAGAACAGCGCCGCCACAAGCACGCCGACAAACCAGTAATGCGCGTATTTCATCGCAGCGAATCCCCTTCGCGGCGCGACCCGTTAACCATGTTATACGATGCGGGCGCGTTTGAAAGCGCGGGGAATCTCGCCCCTGGTCCCCGCCGGACTGCATATCGGTTTCCTGTGCTTCGTGCGGCGTGTCCCCACAGATGCGGTCCGCATGAGGCGCGCGCCTAAGCACGCAAAGCAGCCTGGGTCTGCGGTGGCAGAAGGCAGGGGGGGACGTGCGCTAGCCGCACGCAAAAAGCAGCGGGTTCGGCCGATTTTCGGGAACCGGGCCGAAAATGCCCTGATCTGTGGGATTTGTGCCACGTTTCACGCCCGTCTCGGCACTTGTTTCGAAGCCGCGACTGCAAGCTGGAACGTCGGCCCGCTCGCCGACTTTCTACTGGCACCCCTATGAAACTTCAGGAAAAAACCTCCATGCGTACAATTTCCCTCTTCGCTATCGCGGTGGCGATCACATCCGCTCCCGCGTTCGCGCAGGATGCTCAGCCCGTACATTTCGACGGCTTCTACATTGGCGGGACCGCCTCGCTCGACGTCCCGGAAGACAGCGCCAGCGACGGCATCGTGTTCGACACCGATGGCGACGGCAATTTCGACGATCAGGTTCTCACCACTGGCGGTGCGAACGCGTTCTCCCCCGGGTTCTGCAACGGCGCTGCCAATGGGCCGACTGCGGCAGAGGGCTGCATCAATGACGATGAGGACATCGGCTATTCGGCGCGCATCGGCTATGATAAGCGGCTCGGCGGCGGGCCGATCGTGGCCGGCGTGCTGATCGAGGGTGCGCGCTCGGAAGCGACCGAGTTTTCCAACGGCTTCAGCACTACCCCGGCCAGCTATACCGTCGTGCGCCAGCTCGACTGGTCGGCGGGCGCGCGGGCCCGGCTCGGCTATTCGCCCGGGGACGGCCGCGGCCTGTTCTACGCCACCGGCGGCGTCGCCTATGGCAAGATCGATCACGATTTCGTCACGACCAACGGCGCGAATGCCTTCACCGAGCAGAACGATGATGACTGGCAGTTCGGCATGCAGTTCGGCGGCGGTGCGGAATTGATGCTGACCGACAATATCGGCATCGGTCTGGAATATCTGTGGTCGCGTTACAACGACGACGATTACTCGGTGCTCGTCACGCAGGGCACCGCGCCCGCCACGAACCCGTTCCTCCTCGATTCGGGTCAGACGAACATCGCCCCGACCGACCGGAACCTGGAACTGCACTCGCTGCGCACCACGCTCAACTTCCGGTTCTGATCCCGAAGCTTTGCTGGAACGAGAAAGGGCCGCTCCTGTGTGGAGCGGCCCTTTTTAGTCTTACGAGTCCATCTTGCGCTTGTGGCGCTTGCGCTCGTGGGGGTCGAGGTGTCGCTTGCGCAGGCGGATGTTCTGCGGGGTCACTTCGACCATCTCGTCGTCGTCGATATAGGCGATTGCCTGTTCCAGCGTCATCACGCGCGGCGGTGTCAGGCGGATCGAATCGTCCTTGCCGGTGCTGCGGAAGTTGGTCAGCTGCTTGGACTTCATCGGGTTGACTTCGAGATCGTCGGGCTTGGCATTCTCGCCGATGATCATGCCTTCGTAGATCTTCGCGCCGCCGCCGATGAACAGCTCGCCGCGATCCTCCAGCGCGTTGAGCGCGTAGGGCACGGCCTCGCCCGGCACCATCGAGATCAGCACGCCGTTCTGGCGGCCTTCGATCGGGCCCTTGTAGACATCATACTTCTCGAACAGGCGGTTCATGATCCCCGTGCCGCGCGTGTCGGACAGGAATTCGCCGTGGTAGCCGATCAGCCCGCGGCTGGGGGCCGAGAAGGTGACGCGCGTCTTGCCCTGGCCCGACGGGCGCATCTCGGTCAGCTCGGCCTTGCGGCGCTGCATCTTCTCGACGACCGTGCCGGAGAATTCGTCGTCCACGTCGATCACGACGGTTTCGTACGGTTCCATGCGCTGGCCGTTCTCTTCCTTGAACAGCACGCGCGGGCGCGAGATGCCCAGTTCGAAGCCTTCGCGGCGCATCGTCTCGATCAGCACGCCCAATTGGAGCTCGCCGCGACCGGCAACCTCGAAGCTGTCCTTGTCCTCCGCCTCGGTCACGCGGATGGCGACGTTGGTTTCCGCTTCGCGGTTGAGGCGGTCGCGGATCATGCGGCTGGTGACCTTGTCGCCCTCGCGGCCCGCGAGCGGGCTGTCGTTGACGGCAAAGCGCATCGCGAGCGTGGGCGGGTCGATCGGCTGCGACGCGATCGGTTCTTTCACGGCGGGGTCGGCGATGGTGTTGGCGACGGTCGCCTTTTCGAGACCGGCCATCGCGATGATGTCGCCCGCCTGCGCACTTTCGACCGGCACGCGGTCGAGCCCGTCGAAGCTCATCAGCTTGGTCGCGCGGCCGACTTCGATCACCTTGCCATCGCGGTCGAGCGCGTGGATCGGGTCGTTGACCTTGATCTTGCCTTGCTGGACGCGGCCGGTCAGCACGCGGCCCATGAAGTTGTCACGGTCGAGCAGGGTGGCGAGGAAGGCGAAGGGCCCTTCGGTGTCGAGGCCGGGGGGCGGCACGTGGTCGACGATCAGCTTGAACAGCGGCTGGAGATCGCCCTCGCGCGCGTTCTCGTCTTCGCTGGCATAGCCGTCGCGGCCCGAAGCCCACAGGCTCGGGAATTCGAGCTGCTCGTCGGTTGCGTCCAGATTGGCGAACAGATCGAACACTTCGTCGAGCACTTCCTGCGGGCGCGCGTCGGGACGGTCGATCTTGTTGACTACCACGATGGGCCTGAGGCCCAGCGCAAGCGCCTTGCCGAGCACGAACTTGGTCTGCGGCATCGGTCCTTCGGCCGAATCGACCAGCAGGATGACGCCGTCGACCATGGAGAGGATCCGCTCCACCTCGCCGCCGAAATCGGCGTGGCCAGGCGTGTCGACGATGTTGATCCGGGTGGTCTCTGCCCCAGAGTCAGTGGTGTGCTCCCATTCCACGCTGGTGCACTTGGCAAGGATGGTGATCCCGCGCTCCTTTTCGAGGTCGCCGGAATCCATCGCGCGTTCGTCCACCCGCTGGTTTTCGCGGAAGGTGCCCGACTGGCGGAAAAGCTGGTCGACAAGAGTGGTCTTGCCATGGTCGACGTGCGCGATGATCGCGATATTGCGGAGGGACATGGGATTGGGCTCTGTTACGGAGAAATGAGGAGGAGGGCGCGGTGCAGCACCTCGCCATGGCGCCTTAGCGCCGAGCCTGCTGCATCGCAACACGCGAAACCTGTCTCTTTACGCTACGGCGCGCATAAGAATGTGCCGTTTCGGCAACAGTTTGGCGCAAGGCCTGCAAATTTCGCACTTTTCCGTGTTGAGCGCGGATGCCTGCAGGTTTAATGAACGGGCGTTAAGCGCGAAAACCGCGCATCGCAAGAATACCACGAAGAGAGGAAGCACTCGATGGCACTTTCGTTCCCCGGCGCCGCCGGTTTCTCGCGCTACGCACTGTTCGCAGGCGTCGCAACGCTCGCCCTTCCCGCCGCCGCCTATGCGCAGGACGCCGATCCGTCCGATATCGAGCAGGAGCTCGAGGATACGCTGGGAGAGGGCAACACGATCGTCGTGACCGCGACGAAGCGCGAGCAGACGCTGCAGGAAACGCCGGTTGCGGTCAGCGTGACCACCGCCGAGACGATCGAGCAGGCCCAGATCCGCGATATCAACGACCTTCAGTCGGTCGTCCCGTCGCTGCGCGTCTCCACGCTGCAGAGTTCCTTCTCGACCACCTTCTCGGTCCGCGGCTTCGGCACCGACGGTAACAACCTGGGCCTCGAGCCCTCGGTCGCCGTGTTCGTCGACGGCGTCTATCGCAGCCGCGCCATCTCGCAGATTTCCGACCTTCCCAACCTCCAGCGCGTCGAGGTTCTGCGCGGGCCCCAGTCGACCCTGTTCGGCAAGAACGCCAGCGCGGGCGTGATCTCGATCGTCAGCAAGCCGCCTTCGTTCGATCTCGAAGGCAGCGTCGAGGCGACCTACGGCAATTATGACGCGATGGTCCTGAAGGGCTATGTCAGCGGGCCGATCACCGACAGCATCGCCGCCAGCATCGCGGGCGGTTACAACCGCCGCGACGGTTACATCACCAACGGCTTCAACGGCGACGACCTGAACGATCGCAACCGCTGGTTCACGCGCGGCCAGCTGCTGTTCGACAATGGCAGCAACCTCACCGTGCGCCTGATCGGCGACTACGACGAGATCGACGAGAACTGCTGCGCGGTGGCCAATGTGGCAGGCTCGCTCGAGACCGACCTGATCCAGTCGCCGCTCATCGGTGGCCAGCTCAACGATCCGGACGATGCGCTGAACGATGTCGTGTTCACCAATGTGGTACCCTTCAACCGCGTGAAGAATTGGGGCGCCTCGGGCCAGATCGATTACGATTTCGGCGGTGTCTCGCTCACTTCGATCACCGCCTATCGCGACACCAGCCTCAGCGCCAATCAGGATGTCGACTTCTCCAGCGCCGCGCTTGCCAGCGGTGCGCAGATCGGCGAGGCCGATATTCAGACCTTCACGCAGGAACTGCGGCTGGCCAGCGATTTCGACGGCCCGCTCAACTTCCTCGTCGGCGGCTATTACTTCAAGGAAGACCTCGCGGTTCAGGACCAGATCGTTTACGGCCCGGATTTCCGGACGTTCGCCGATCAGCTGATCCAGGGCGCTTCGGGCGGCCAGCTCAGCGTGGCTGCACTCGAAAACATCACGTCCGTGCCCAGCGGCACCTTCTTCGCGTCCGGCCAGGGCTTCTTCAACGATTTCACGCAGGATAACGAGGCTTACTCGCTGTTCGGTCAGGTCGATTTCGACGTCACCGACCGGCTGACGCTCACGCTGGGTGCGAACTACACCGAAGACCGCAAGACGGTCGTCTCGAACGGCGTCAGCACCGATGCCTTCTCGCAGATCGATCTGGTATCGGTCGGCGGACAGGTGCTGGCCCAGCAGGCGATCGCAACCACGGTCGGCAACGCACTCGGCCTCGGTCGTCTGGCCACCGCTGCCGAAGTCCAGGCATTCGCTACGGGCACGAGCCCGGCCGGTGCGGCCGGTGCGGCGGCGTTCCCGCAGATCCAGGCGGGGGCTCAAGCGTTCGCGCAGCTCAATGCGCCGCTCACCCCGACGCAAGCCGCGAACGACGGCAACCCGGCGACGAGCGGCAACCCGTTCCTCACCCTGCGTCCGCTGCAGTTCCTGCCGCCGATCCTCAACATCCCCAACGCGGTGGAAGACGGCAAGACCAACGACGACAACTGGTCGTACATCGCCCGGCTCGCCTACGAATTCAGCCCGACGCTGAACGGCTATCTGAGCTATGCGACGGGCTTCAAGGCGAGCTCGTTCAACCTCTCGCGTGACAGCCGTCCGCTGGCGTCCGACTTCGCGCAAATCGTGGGCACGCCGCTGGCGACCCCGAACCTGCGCCCCGGTACGCGCTTCGCGCTGCCCGAAGAATCGACCGTCTACGAAGCCGGCCTGAAGGGCGACTGGGGTCTGGTGGGTGCCAACCTCACCGTGTTCCTGCAGCAGATCGACAACTTCCAGGCGAACACCTTCATCGGTTCGTCCTTCGTGCTGGCGAACGCGGGCGAACAGGAAACCTTCGGGATCGAGTTCGACGGCTTTGCCCGTCCGACCGACGACCTGACGCTGTTCCTCGCGATGACCTATCTCGATCCGAAATATGTTAGCTTCACCGGTTCGCCGGTGGGCGACCTTTCGGGCGAGACGGTGGCCGGTGTGGCCCCGCTCAGCTTCTCGATCGGTGCGCAATGGGACAAGGAAATCGCCAACGGCAATCGCCTGATCGCCCGCGTCGATTTCGCGCATGAATCCGAGGTGCAGATTCTCAACGGCCTGACGAACTATATCGGGACCAACCCCGACGGTTCGCCCGATTACGAGCCGGCACGGCAGGAAGCGCTGCAATATACGCGCGAGGTCAACAACCTCAACGCGTCGATCACCTACGCGCTCGACATGGGCCTCGAATTCTCGATCTGGGGCCGCAACCTTCTCGACGATCGTTACATCACGACGATCTTCCCGGCCGTGGCCCAGGGCGAAGCGATCTCGGGCTATCCGAACCAGCCGCTCACCTATGGCGGCACGGTTCGCTTCAAGTTCTGATCGCAAAGTCGATCACTATGAAAACGGGAAAGGGGGCCTTCGCGGGCCCCCTTTTTCGTTGGGCGGGCGGACAGGAAATGCGAACCGCAATCGCCGTGTCTCACCGCACTTCGCAGTAGGCGGCGGGGCAGACGCGACCTATGATCGCCGGACCGACTTCAAAGGGGGATGCTTGCAACGTAATGGATGATTCTGCCGTTTAAGCGCTATGTCGATTTCCAGGGCCGTTCGCGCAGGCTCGAATTCTGGATGTTCGCTCTGCTCAACATCATCGTCGGTCTCGTCCTCGCGACGCCGTTCTATGTCGAGGTGTTCGGCGCTGCGATGGCTGCCGACCCTAGCGTACCGGGCTCCGACACGGCGGCCATGGAAGCCGCATTCGCCGATGGCGGCGGCATTTCCACGATCATGATCGGCCTTTACGGCCTGTATGCCCTCGCTGCCTTCATCCCGAGCATCCCGGTGACGATCCGCCGTTTGCACGACCGCAATATGAGTGGCTGGTGGTATCTGGGCTTCATCGTCCTGGGGATCATTCCGATCCTTGGCCTGATCGTCAGCATCGCCTTCCTCGTCGTGCTGGTGCTGCCGGGTACGCCGGGGCCCAATAAGTATGGTCCGAGCCCCAAGGGAGAACTGATGGCGGAGACTTTCGAATAGGGCTCTAGATCCGGCTGAGCGCACCGCCCGATACGTCCCACACCGCCGCCTGTGGCAGGATGGGGTCGAAGGGGGTGCGCTCGGTCCCCGTCATCCACACCTGCTCGCCATTGGCGGCGAGCCGCGCGAACAGCGCCGCGCGCCGGTCCGGGTCGAGATGGGCGGCAACCTCGTCCAGCAGCAGCACGCCCGCGCGGCCCCGTGCGGCAATAGTGCCGTGGGCCAGCACGATCGCGATCAGCATCGCCTTTTGCTCCCCGGTAGAGGCGCTGGCAGCAGCCACGCCCTTGTCCGCCAGCATCACCGCCAGCTCCGCCCGGTGCGGTCCGATCAGCGTGCGCCCTGCACGGCGCTCCGCATGCCGGTTGTCGCGCAGCGCGCGGGCCAGTTCGTCGCGACCTTCCGGCCCGACGGGTTCGATGGCGAGCGCGGGGCGGGGGAAGGGCGTATCGGTCTCGGCGCGCAGCGCTTCGTCGAGCTGCGCAACCAGCGCCTGGCGATTGGCGGCGATCCTCGCGCCATGTTCGGCCAGCTGCGCCTCCAGCGCGTCGAGCCAGGCCGGATCGGGCGCGACCTCGTCTGCCAGCAAACGGTTACGATTGCGCAGCGCGGTCTCGTAGCGATTCGATAGCGTGGCGTGATCGGGGGCGGTGGCGAGCACCAGCCGGTCGAGAAAACGCCGCCTTGCGCCCGCGCTGTCGGTGAACAGGCCGTCCATCGCCGGGGTCAACCAGCGGACCGATAGCCATTCGGCAAGGCCCAGCGCGCTGGCTTCGGCGCCATTGACGCGCACGCGCCGCCGTGTCGGGCTCGCCGGATCGACCGAGGTGCCCAGCTGCACGGGTTCGGCCCCGTCGATCGGCTGGACACGCGCGCCGATCGCAAAGCCGCCCGAGCTGCCCTGCCGCGTCATCTCGGGCAGCTTCGCCCGCCGCAGCCCGCGCCCCGGCGCGAGCAGCGATATTGCCTCGAGCACGTTGGTCTTGCCCGCGCCATTCGCCCCGACGAGCAGGTTGAACCGCGCCGTGCCCTCCAGCGCGGTGTCGGCATGATTGCGAAAATCGAGAAGAGAAATGCGGTCGAGCGCCATGCGGGGGGCCTTTGGTATCCGCCCTAGCGCGGGTGGCTCGGGCAGGCCAGTCCGCCGGAGGTCCGGGGCGCCCGGATCGACCCGTCCAACACTTGGGAAAAATTCCCAAGCTTTCGGATTGGTGAACATCTCGTACAGGCTCGCGAACAACGAAAAGCCCGGAATTTAGCCATTTTCACAAACTGGCACGGCTCCTGCAATGTATTGGATATCCGGCGGGATGGTCCCCCGGAAAGGTTCAAGGAGACTACCAATGACCACCACCAACGATCTTCGCACCCGTCTGTTCGCCGCCATTTTCGCCGTCGGCGTCTCGGCAGTGTTCTTCGCCACCGCGATCGTTCCTGCCAGCCCCAACGGCCTGATCCTCGCCTGATCGCGAACCGACCGACCTCTCATCACACTCACATATACAAGGATACCATCACCATGTCTTCGCTCGTCCGCAACCTGATCGCCGGTACCGGAGCTCTCGCTTTCACCGGCCTCGCCTTCGCCTTCGCCATCGCACCCGTCATGGTCGACACCGCCGGGATGGTCGCATGAGCCACCTGGAGAACCAACGCGACAGCCAGCCGGCCAAACAGTTCCGCCTCGGCAAAAGCCGCGCGATGCTGGCCGGAGTATGTTCGGGGATTGCCGATTACACAGGGTGGGACGTAACCCTGATCCGGCTGGCCTTCGCCCTGACCACGATCTTCGTCGTCGGCACGCCCATCCTGCTTTATCTGATTGTCTGGGCCATTGCAGACTGACCCGGCCGGAGGCCCGCTCCGGCGATAACTCCCGGTCGGGGGCGAGGATCGCCCCCGCCGAAACTCTTCCCTCACATCGCGGAAATGCCGCCGTCGAGCCTCAGCTCCGCCGCGGTCATGAAGCTGCTCTCGTCGCTCGCCAGATAGAGCACGCCATTGGCGATTTCCTGCGGCTTGCCGACCCGCCCGAGCGGGATCTGCCGTGCCAGCTTGCCCATCACCACTTCCTTGTCGATCCCGGCATTCTTGCCGATCCCATCGAGAATGGGCGTATCGACGAATGTCGGGTGGACCGAGTTGCAGCGGATATTCCACCCCATCTTCGCACAATAGAGCGCCACCGACTTGGTCAGCATCCACACCGCCGCCTTGCTGGCGTTGTAGCCGGGCATCGTATCGCTCGCGATGAGCCCTGCGATCGAGCTGATATTGACGATCGAGCCGGGCTGATTGTCCTTCAGCAGCGGCAGCGCCTTCTGGCAGCCGAGGAACGGCCCATCGACATTGATCGCGAAGCCCGCGCGCCAGTCTTCCAGCGTGCAGGTCTCGATATTGCCGCGCACGCCGACGCCCGCATTATTGACCAGCACGCTCAGCCCGCCGAGCTTGTCCGCAGCCATCGCAATCGCCGCGTCCCACTGATCGGGATCGGTCACGTCGTGCGCCAGGCCGAAGGCGGTGTCGGCGCCCAGCTCTTCATTGATCGCGCCGGCAGTCGCCTGCGCGCCCTCGCCGTTGATATCGGTGCACAGCACCCGCGCACCCTCGCGCGCCAGCGTGGTCGCTGCCTGCGCGCCAAGGCCCTGCGCCGCGCCCGTTATCAGCGCGAGCTTGCCCGCTACCCGTCCAGCCATCCGTTCTCTCCGATCTTTTGTGTCATCAGCAGCATCGCGATGCGCACGTCGATGCCGACGCCCGCCACGCGCTTCGCTTCTACGAATTGCGCGAGGTGTTTCAATGCGACGCGGTGGACGGTGATATCCTCGCCGTCGGTCCCGCCGCCTTCGCTTACTTTCGTCAGCCCCTCGGCTCGCAGCAGCGAGAAGCCTTCCGAGACCATGCCTGGGCTGGAGAAGAACTCCCCCAGATCGGTGATCTTTGCAGCTGTGTAGCCGGTCTCTTCCTCCAGCTCGCGGTGTGCTGCGGTGACGGCGCTCTCGTCGCTCGCGCCGTCGTCGTCGCCGACCAGTCCTGCGGGAATCTCGAGGCAGCGTCGGCCGAGCGGTACGCGATACTGCTCGACTAGCAGCACGTGTCCTTCATCGATCGCAAGGATCGCGGCGGCGCGGATCCCGCGCGAGCGGCCGGCATATTCCCAACGGCCGCGCTGCTTGGCGACGATGAAGTCACCCTGCCACTTGATCTCCTCCGGCGCGTTGGCGTCGGGTGGCTTACGGTCGGTCATGATGGGTTCTCAAATCTGGATGAGCCGGTCGGGCACTTCGTTTTCGTCGTCATCGGCGCGGGGGAAGTGCTCGGACAGAATCTCGCCCACGTCGCGCACACCCGCAGCAATGCCGGCGCCCAGCTGCCCCTGCTTGATCTCGCGCAGCATGTCGACCATCGCCGCGCCCCAGACCTCGGGATCGACCTTCTCGGCGATCGCGGAATCGGCGACGATCTGCGCGCGGTGTTCGCGCAAGGATACGAAGATCAAAACCCCGGTGCGACCATGCGTCCGGCGCTCCGCACCGACCTTGAAGTGCCGGATTGCGGCGTCTTCCACCCTCAGCGTCCTGACCTTGCCGGGCAGGATGGCGAAGCGCACCGCCGGGATCAGCGTGAGTGCGAAGGTGACGAGGAACAGCGCTATGCCGATCCCGCTGGCGAGGCCGAGCAGGCCCGAGGGCGTCCATTCGGTGTTCCACCCGCCCGAAAGCGCCTCGAACATCCCCAGCACCGGATCGGGGAAAAAGGCGAGCAGGACCAACGCGGTGAAGGTCACCAGCGCCGAAAGCGCTAGCGCCACATCGGTATAGCCGTCGCTTTCACTCGCGACGACAGTCACGATCTCGCCCGAGGTGGTGAGTTCGGCTGCCGCGACCGCATCGGTCACCGCCTTGTGATCTGCCTGGGTGATCTGCATTACCAGCCTCCGCTCGCGCCGCCGCCGCCGGACATCCCGCCGCCGAAGCCACCAAAGCCACCGCCGCCACCACCGCCGAAGCCTCCGCCGCCTCCGCCCCAGCCATCACCGTCGCCCGAATTGAGTGCGGCGTTGATCGCGGACCACAAAATCACGTCGCCGACCGCGCTGCCCGCGCCGTAGCGGCGCCGTCTGCGGCCCTTCTTGCCGCGCCCGAAGATGAAGGCAAAGCCGAAGATCAGCAGGATCCACACGATCGCGCCGCCCCAGGTCGCGGCGGTCCGTTCGCCCTTGCGGTCTGCCCGTGCCGCGGCCTCGGCCTCTTCGATTGCGCGCGCGGTTGCCGGGTCCATGTCGAGCGCTTCGATCATGCGACCCACGCCCGCCACAATACCGGCGGTGAACTCGCCCTGCTTGAAGGCAGGCGTGATCGTATCGCGGATGATCCGGCCCGACATTGCATCGGTCAGCGTGGGGGTGGAGCCGTAGCCGACCTCGATGCGCATCTTGCGATCGTCGCGTGCGATCAGGAGCAGCGCGCCCTCGTCGGTTTCCTCGCCGCCGATGCCCCAGGTTTCGTAGAGCTCGACCGCGTAGGTCTCGATCGTCTCGCCATCGAGGCTGGGCACGGTCGCGACGATCACCGAGCGTCCGGTTTCCTTGTTATAGGCGCGAAGCTGCCGATCGAGCTGCGCTTGCGCGGCATCGTCGATCATGTTCGCGCCGTCGTAAACCGGCCCGTCGGGGCGCGGCGGCAGATCCTGCGCGGCGGCAGGCAGCGCGATCAGCGCGAAAAGGAAAACGAGCAGGGTTCGGAGCAGGGTCAAGATGGGGTACTTTCAAGGCACAGCGGAGAATGGGGCGCGTCCGTGATCGCCGGGCCCACAGCAACGCGCTTCAATTCGTCCACTCCGGCAAACGTCGCCACGGCCAAGTCGCCCGAGCGATAGAGCGGTATCATGGTGTCCTCGATCACGCGGCTTGCAAGCAAATCTGTCACCACAGTCTCCAGACCGCACCCGACTTCGATACGAATCTGGCGTTCTGTCGGTGCGACGAGGACGAGGAGGCCGCGGCCCGCGATACCCCATTCGTTGAACGTGTCGAACGCCACTTTCTCTATCGTCTCGCCGTCGAGGGAGGAGTCGGTAACCACCACCAGCGCAACACCGGTTTCATTGAAGTAGTCGGTCAGGTCGCGTTCGAGGGCTGCCTCCTGCTCGGCACGAAAAATGTCGGCTTCATCCAGCACCGGCCCGTCCGGGCGCTGCGCTACATCGCTCGCCTCGGATGGCGGCGAACAGGCAGCCAGCAGCAGGGCGAGCAATGCGGCGAAACGGGCAGGCACGGGCCTGCCGATCAATTGTCGGTGCCGGTCGCGGCCTCATCCGCTGCGGAATTGTCGTTGGCGGGGGCTGCCGCACCATTGCCACCCGACAGGCCGCTCAAGTCGACATCGGGCGCATCCTCGGCACCCGCTTCGGCCTGGAAGCCCTGCATCGGCTCGGCACCGTAGATCACGTTGGCGGCGATGGTCGCGGGGAAGGTGCGGATCGTGGTGTTATAGTCCTGCACCGCCTCGTTGTAGCGGTTCCGGGCGACTTCGATGCGGTTCTCCGACCCTTCGAGCTGGTTCATCAGGTCGGCGAAACGCGCCTGGCTCTGCAGTTCGGGGTATTTCTCGACCGTCACCAGCAGGCGGCTGAGCGCGCCGCCGACCTGGCTCTGCGCCTGGTCGAACCGCTGGAGCGCGGCGGGATCGTTGAGGTCGTCGGTGGTCAGCTGCACCTGGCTGGCGCTGGCGCGCGCCTCGATCACCTGCGTCAGGATGTCCTGTTCGGACGAAGCGGCACCGCGCACCACTTCGACGAGGTTGGGGATCAGGTCCGCGCGGCGCTGGTACGCGCTCTGCACATCGGCCCAGCGGGCCTTGGCCTCTTCCTCTGCCGTAGGGACCGAGTTGATGCCGCAGCCGCTCAGCGCGACGAGGCCGAGCGCGAGCAGGATCGAGCGGACGAAATTGCGGAACGCCATCGTGTTATCTCTCCGGAAAACTGGTGTATTGCCAATATACAACACGCATGCCGCAGCGCAAGGTTTGCTCGCGTGCGATCCGGGCGATTGTCTCCCGCAGGGTCTCATGCAAAGGAGCGCGCAGCAACAGGCAGGAGGGCAATCGCGCATGTTCAAGGAATTCAAGAAGTTCATCGCGCGCGGCAACGTGATCGATCTGGCGGTCGGCGTGGTCATCGGCGCGGCCTTCAGCGGGATCGTGACCCAGCTGACCGACGCAGTGCTGATGCCGGTGATCGGCTGGCTGTTCGGCGATATCGACTTTTCCAACTGGTTCCTGCTGCTGGGTGAGGTGCCGGAGGGCTATGAAGGCGCGCTGGATAATTATGCCGAGCTGAAGGAAGCCGGAGCAGCGATGATCGGCTACGGCGCGCTGATAACCGCGATCATCAACTTCCTGATCGTCGCCTTCGCGCTGTTCGTGCTGGTGCGCGGCGTGAACCGCGTGACCGAGGAAATGCAGCGCAAGCAGGCCGAGGTGGAAGACAGCTCGAAGAGCGATGAGGTGCCGACCGATCCACAGCTCGACGTGCTGAAGAAGATTTTGGCGGAATTGAAGGCGGATCGGGGGTAGAGCGACCCCCTTCGTCATTCCCGCGCAGGCGGGAACCCATCACCCGACGATGTGCGATTTCGGCGGCAGGAACTGGGCCCCCGCCTGCGCGGGGGTGACGATGTTTGGAAAGTCCCGGTCCCCATCCACTTCACATTAAGCCGCAAGCGCCTATATAGGTCGGTGCCGGTTTCGACCGGCTATGGTGATAAACTGCGGTGTATAATAGACGCAATGGACCCGGGGGCAGTACCCGGCGGCTCCACCAAAAGGCCCGGTTCCCAAGCGAGAGGAGCGGGCTTCCTGATGGGGCCGAACTAGGATCGACATGCGTTGAAAAGCACCGTTTTTGCCCGGAATGAGCACTCCGTAAAAAGCTTATTTCACAAGTGCCAACGATAACGAAGCACTCGCTCTCGCTGCGTAATCTGACGGGCTAACGCCCTGATCTTACATAGCTAAAGCGCGGTTGGACCCACCGGGCAACAGAAGCGGATTCCGGGGCTCCGGGGGTAGCTAGCAACAGAAACCCCCACCTCTTCGCTAGCTGGCGAGACCGCCTGTAGCCGCAATCGCGGAGGTCCTTCCGCGAAGAAAGCGACCCGGGAGCCTGGCATCGTAACCCCTCCCGCTCTGCCCGAACCGATCGCGCCGGTCGGCATGTTTGCATTTGGCGCCGACATGAATAGTCTTCCGCCAGACATCGATCTTGGGGGATGCAATGTTTTCTTCGCTCATCTTCGTGGCGGCAGCTGCCAGCGCACCGTCGGCGTCAAATGTCGGGTGGTATGTGAACGATAATACCGAAGCCGAATACTGTTACGCGAGGCGGTACGAACGTGGCGAACCGGCGTATGATTTGCGCGTCTCGCCCGACGGAGCGATGTCGCTGGTGATCGCCGTGGACGACCCGGCGACATGGAGCGACGGCCACAGCAGGATGACGGTTGGTTTCTACAGCGGCGTCAACAACTCCGATCCGATAATCGAATATACGGGCCGTCGGTTCGAAGGCAGGGATTATGTCGGGTACCAGTTGCGTGGTCCCGTCAAGGAGCGCTGGATCCAGAGCACAGTCACGACCGAATTTGCCAAAATCCTGGGCGAGTCTGCACGCATCCGGCTGAGCCACGGGGGCAAGCATTATTTCAGCTACCTGCTCGGCTCGCGGAGTGAAGCCGCCGCCAGCCAGCTCAATGCCTGCCTCGGGAAGATGCGACGGGGCGAAGAATTCTAGCCGGTTGGATCGCAGGCACCGCGCATCTTATTGCTGTGCCGCTTCCTTCTCGCCCCGCTCGTATTTCAGGCAATCGAGGATCTTCGCGCCCGCCAGGAACACTGCGCCGGTGGTGGCGAGGAACAGCAGCTTGCCGCCCCAGCCGGGATATTGATGAAGATAGTTTGCGCCGCGTGCGGTCGCGCCCAGCGCCAGCGCGTAGATGATCAGGAACGCCTCGAACCGGGTTTTGATGACAAACAGGCGGGCAATCTTGCGGAGCATCCATCATCCTTAACGCGCGTGGACTTCAGACGTCGCAAGGGCCGTGCCAGATGAGGATTGCCGCGACGTTTACTGGTTAACGAAAATGCCAGTGTAAGCCTGCCCGACAGCTTTGCCAGCGCGCTAAATCAACTGTGCCAGATCGAGCGCTTCCAGCAATTCCGCCCGCGCGGCCCGGACCCGATCCGCCAGTGCGTCCGTTCCGAGCTGTTCGGGCGCAATGCTTTCGGGCCAGGTCTGCGTGATCACCGTCTCGATCCGCTCCGCCTTGGCGTCGTCCAGCAGGAAGCGCGGATCGACCTTCGCCGGGTCGGCCACGACGCGCAGGCGCAGGCATGCGGGCCCGCCGCCATTGGCCATCGACTGGCGCACGTCGACCGGGATAACCTGGCGGACGGGGCCGTTGCCCGCGGTCATCTGCTCGCAGAAACGCCAGACGCTCGTCGATTCGCGGCATTCGCTCGGCACGACCAGCGCCATGGCGCCGTCGGGCAGGGTGACGAGTTGCGCGTTGAACAGGTAAGTGCGGATCGACTCTTCGAGACTCACCGCGCTCTCGGGCACTTCAACCAGTTCGAGCGCGGGGAAGGCCTCGCGGATCGCGGCGTAGCTTGCCGCTGGATCGGCAAAAGCGCGCGCGTGGCAGAACAGCACACGCTCGTTCGCCACCGCGACGACGTCGTTATGGAACGCGCCTGCCTCGATCGCTTCGGGGTTCTGTTCGATAAAGACGCATCGCTCGAAATCGAGACCGTGCCTGCGCGCGACAACGCGGCTTGCCTGTTCGTGCTGGCGTGCGGGGAATTTGCCGCCACCCGTTTCATGAGGGGCCTTGCCGTAGACGAACACTTCGATACCCGGCGCGCCATGGTTGTCGCACAGCCGCATATGGTTCGCCGCGCCCTCGTCGCCGAAAGTCGCTGGCACCGCATCATGCACCGCGAAATGCTCAGGATCGCCGAAGGCAATGTCGAGCTGGGCCTTGGTGTCCTGCCATTCCTGCGCGCGGTGGACCATCGTCACGAGGTTGGCGGGCGTCAGGTGGCAGCGTCCATCCTCGGTGTCGGGCGCGGGCGACACGGTCGCCGCATTGGCGGTCCACATGGCGGAGGCGGACCACGGCGCGGCGCGCAATGCGGGGTCTTCCGACCCGTCGAGCGCGAGCGCTTCCGCCAGATCGAGATTGGGACGCGGCAGCGGTAGCAGGAAGCCCTGCGTCAGCCCGCGTGCCATGTTCCCGCGCATCTTGGCGAGACCCTGCAAAGCGGCCTCGCGCGGGAAGCTGGTCTGCCCGCGATGGCTCGCGCTGGCGATATTGCCGAGACTGAGCCCGGCGTAGTTGTGCGAGGGGCCGATGATCCCGTCGAAATTGATTTCCTTGAGGTCGGTCACGAAGAACTCCGTTCGTGCTGAGCTTGTCGAAGCGCGGAGAAATAAGGCGGCGCTCCAGTTCTGTTCGCCCTTCGACAGGCTCAGGACGAACGGGTATCGCTAGACTACTTCGGCACGCTCCACACCGTATCGCCTTCGGCCACCCGCAAGGTGTCAGCCCCCGCGGAGTCGATCGCGATGGTGTCGCCGTCGCACTCGCGCGCGCCGTAGCAGCAGCGGAAATCGGTCAGGTGGCCCGTCGCGAGCAGCGCGCGTTCCCCGCCGCCGAGCGCTGCATTGCCCAGCGTGAGGGGCTTTGCATCCGCCACGCTCACCACATTGTCGGTCCGCGCGAGCATGGTCGGCCCGCCGTCGAAGATGTCGACATAGCCTTCGTAGCGAAAGCCTTCCTTCTCCAGCATCCGCATCGCCGCACGGCCGGTGGGATGCGGCAGGCCGATGACTTCGCGCGCATCGTCGTCGAGCATCGCGACATAGACCGGGTGCTTGGGCATCAGGTCGGCGATGAACTGGTTGCCGTTGATCGCGTTGAAATAGTCCGCCTCCTGAAAGGTCATCCCGAAAAAACGCCCTGCTACGCCATCCCAGAAGGGCGAGCCGCCGCGATCGTCGATGATCCCGCGCAGCTCTGCCAGCACACGCTCGGCAAAGCGCGCGCGATGCATCGCGATGAACAGGTAGCGACTGCGCGCGAGCAGCAGGCCAAGACCGCCCGCGCGCTCGTTGGGGTGGAGGAACAGCCCGCCGACTTCGCTGCACCCTTCCAGATCGGTGACGAGATGGAGCAGCTCCGCGCGCACCGTGCGGTCCAGTTCCTGGCTGTACTGGGTCAGCGTGTTGAGCCGGTAAGAATAGAACGGCCAGCGCTGGCCGACCTGCGTCATCAGCTGGCATGTGCCGCGCACCGCGCCGGTTTCGGTATTCTCGAGCACCAGCACGAAGGTCTCGTCGACCAACTCGTCGCCTTTGTTGGCGAAGGCCTTGGCCGATGTCGCCAGCTTGCCCGCCAGCGCATCGCGGTCGGCAGGCAGGTTGGTGAAGCCGCCGCCGGTCAGCTTCGCCATCTCGTAAAGATGCTCGAGGTCGTCCTCGCGCGAGGGGCGGATGATGAAGCTCACAGCACGTCCTCCGTGGCCAGTTCGTGCAGGACCATCGCCGCCAGTGCGGCACGTTCCTTCAGCGAAGGCGCGATCATGAATTCGTCCGGCGAGTGGATCTTGCCACCACGCACGCCCATCGTATCGACCACCGGCACGCCCGTGGCCGCGATATTATTGCCGTCGCACACGCCGCCGGTCGATTTCCAGTCGATATCCTGCCCCAGCTCCGCGCCGCATTCGCGCACCAGATCGAACAGCGTCTGTGCCTTGCGGTCGACCGGCTTGGGTGGGCGCGAGATGCCGCCGTGGATCGCGATATCGACCTCCTGGGCCTGCTTCACCTCGCCGATCAGCGCATGCATCTCCGCCTCGAAGCGCTCCGCCGCGGCAGGCTCCTTCGGGCGGATATTGAAGCGCAGCACGGCATGGTCGGGCACGACATTATTCGCCGCGCCGCCGTCGATCTTGGCAGGGTTCACGCTGATATCCTCGCGCTGCAGTTCCTTGAGCCGCACCGCGAGGCTCGAAGCCGCGACGATGGCGTTGCGCCCGTCGAGCGGATTGCGCCCTGCATGGGCGGACTTGCCGGTGACGGTCAGGCTGTAATTGCCGCTGCCGCCACGCGCATGGGCGAGCGTGCCCTCGGGCGTCGCGGCCGGTTCGAAGGTCAGCGCGGCGTATTTGCCTTCAGCCAGCTGCTCGATCAGCGGTGCGGAGGAGAGCGAGCCGGTTTCCTCGTCGGCATTGATCATCACATCGTAGCCGACCTGCCGCCACGCCTCGATGCGTTCGAGCGCGCTCAGCGAAGCGAGGATGATCGCGAGGCCGCCCTTCATGTCCGCCGTGCCGGGGCCGTTGAGCACTTCGTCGTCGAGCCAGTTCAGCTCCTGAAACGGGTGATCGGCGGGGAAAACGGTGTCCATATGCCCGGTCAGGATGAAGCGCCGCTCCGCCTCGGGCCGCACGCGCAGGACGAAGTGCTTGCCGTTCTGGACAGCGGTTTCCTTGCCGTTCGCATCGACTGCGGTGACCGGCGCGGGCTCTTCCAGCGTGATGCTGCCAGGTAGCGCGGAGAAGGCTTCGCTCAGCTCCTCCGCCATCCGGCCTAGCCCTTCGAGGTTGGACGTGCCGGAGTTGATGCGTGCCCAGCGTTCGACCTGCGCGAGCATTGCCGCGCCGTCGATCGTGTTGATGGCCTGCTGGAGGGGCCCGGAAAGTCTGCTCATGGCCGCGGGCCTAGCGTGCGCGACGCGGCGGGCCAAGCCCGGTCAGGTGGGCAGCTTGCGCGCGACGGCGACGAATTCCGCGACGTCGAGCGTTTCTGCGCGGCGTTGCGGATCGATGCCGAGCGTCTCCAGCGCATCGAGCGCGCCCGGCACGCCCTTGAGGCTCTGGCGCAACATCTTGCGGCGCTGGCCGAAAGCGGCGGCGGTGATCGCCTCCAGCTGTGCGGCCACGACGCCTTCGGGCATGGCGGCTGGGGTCACGTGGACGATGGCGCTCATCACCTTGGGCGGCGGGGTGAAGGCGCTGCGGTGAACCTTCATCGCCAGTTTTGCGGTGCCGCGCCATTGGGCGAGCACCGCGAGCCGCCCGTAGGCGCTGCCACCGGGCTGTGCGACGATCCGCTGGGCGACCTCTTGCTGGAACATCAGCGTCAGCGACGTCCAGTTTGGCGGCCAGTCCTCACCCCCCATCCAGCGCGTGAACAGCGCGGTCCCGACGTTGTAGGGCAGGTTGGAGAGGATGGCGTAGGGCGTGCCATCGAACAGCGCGTCGTGATCGAGCTTGAGTGCATTGCCCTGGATTACGGTGAGCTGGCCGGGGAACGCCTCGGCCAGTTCCGCCAGAGCAGGCAGGCAGCGGTGGTCCATCTCGATCGCGGTCACACGCGCTCCGGCGCGCAGCAGCGCGCGGGTCAGGCCGCCGGGGCCGGGGCCGACTTCGAGCACGTTCCTGCCCGTCAGATCGCCCGGCACCGCCGCGATGCGGGCGAGAAGCTGCTCGTCGAACAGGAAGTTCTGGCCGAGCGCCTTGGACGCGCTGAGCCCGTGCGCCGCGATCACTTCGCGTAGAGGTGGGAGGTTTGTCACAAAGAACCGCTCGCCATGAGCCTGTCGAAGGGCCGTCCTTCAACTTCCAAGGTAGCGCTAGAAGACAATGCGATCCTTCGACAAGTTCAGGATAAGCGGGATTGGGAGGGGGCAGCTCTGCGAGCCGCAATTTCGCCCGCCATGCGGATGGCGGCGATCATCGCGTCGGGCCGGGCGATGCCCTTGCCTGCAATATCGAACGCGGTGCCGTGGTCGGGCGAGGTGCGCACGATCGGCAGGCCGAGCGTAACGTTCACACCCTCGTCGAAATCGAGCGCCTTGATCGGGACCAGCGCCTGATCGTGATACATCGCGATCGCGACATCGTAGCTGCCGCGCTTGTGCGGGGCAAACAGCGTGTCGGCCGGATGTGGCCCAGTGGCGTCGATCCCTTCGGCGCGAAGGGTGGCGATGGCGGGAGCGATGATGTCGATTTCTTCGCGCCCCATGCGGCCCTCCTCCCCTGCGTGCGGATTGAGCCCGGCGATGGCGATGCGGGGGTTTTCGATCCCGTAATCGCTGCGCAGCGCCCCGTGCACGATCCGGCTGCGCTGCACGATCAGGTCCTGCGAGAGACGTGCGGGCACATCGGCCAGCGCGCAATGCACGGTCATCGGCACCGTCCTGAGCGATGGCCCGGCGAGCATCATCACCGCATTTTCGCGCGCCATCGCGCAAGCATCGGCGAGGAACTCGGTCTGACCGACGAAGCCGGAATCTATTGTCGCAAGCTGCGCCTTGGCGACTGGCGCGGTCACTACCGCGCCCGCATGGCCTTCCTTCACTCGGTCGATCGCCAATTCGAGCGCGGCCAGCGCGAGCCGTGCGCCATCTTCGTCCGGGTGTCCGGGTGCGTAGCCCTGGCCCGCAAACCCGCCGACCACGGGCAAGGCATCGGGCCAGATGGCGTCCCACCCCCGTTTGTCCAGCTCGCTCACTTCGATGTCGAGCGAGCGACTGCGCGCCGCTTCGCGAATTAGCGCGACCGATCCGACCGCAACGAAGGGGGGCAGCCCGGCTTTGCGGCGCCGCGCAAAAGCTTCGGCGATAATCTCGGGCCCGACGCCCGCCGGGTCACCGATGGTAACGGCCAGCGGGAGGGGTGCGTTCACCGGATCAGTTATATTCGATGATGGCGTCTTGGCGCAGGTCGCGCAGGAACCGCTGCGCGCGCTTGCTGATCCGCTCGTTCTCGATCCCTTCCATGATCTGATCGAAATCCGGCTCGTTGACGGCTTCCGGATCGTCGCGGCCGCACAGCATCAGCACGCGGACACCGTCTTCGAACGATCCGAAGGGCGGGGTTGCCTGGCCGATCTGCAACTGCAGCAGTGCGGCCTGCATCTGTTCGGGAAGGTCGCGAACTGCGATCGAATCGTTGTTGACCACGCTTGCCCCGACCGTCTGGGCGACGCGCTCCGCATCGCCGCAGCCACGCATCGAGTTAACCGCATCCGAGAATGCCTGGACCTTCTGGTTGGCCGCCTCCTGGCTCGTGCCGCTCTCGAAGCTGATCGCGATCTGCTTGAGGCTGAGGGTCGCGTCGCGCGGGTCGGCAGTCAGTACCTGCTTCTTGTCGATCAGCAGCAGGATCACGAAGCCGCCCGGAATCGGGACCGGTCCGGCGACCTGACTCGGCGAAAGCTCGCGTGCGACCTCGGCCATCTGGTCGGGCAGGGTGGCGAGGCGAACATAGCCCAGATCGCCGCCGACCGCGGCAGTGGTCGATTCGGAGAACTGCCGGGCGTAGGCCTGGAAGTTGCCGCCGTCGCGGATCTGCTGAAGAATACTGTTCGCGTTCTGCTCAACCGTTGCAGCGGTTTCGGGGGTCGCGGAAAGATAGATTTCGGCGAGACGATATTCGTCCTGTCCGCGCGACATCTTGAGCCGCTCCATCGTGTCGTTCACCTCTTCGGAGGACACGTTGATGAATGGCGCGACATTGCGACGCAGCAGGTCTCGCCAAGCGATCTCGCCCGCGATCTGGCGCTTGAGCGTCGCGGGCGACGATCCGTTGCCGATCAGCCATGCGTCCATCTGGCGCGGGTTCTGCGGGAAGTTCTGCTTCGCGAGCGAGGAATAGCGCTCGTCAATCAGGGCAGGGTTAACGGGCATGTCCTGCGCTTCGGCGGCCTGGATCTGCAGCGTCTCGTCGATCAGGTTGCGCAGCACCTGCATCCTGAGTTGCTGCATTTCCTCGGCCGTGACCTGCGAGCGCTCCGACGCGGCGAGCACCAGTGCCACGCGGTGGTCGACATCGGTTCCGGTGATGACCGCGCCGTTCACCTTGGCGGTGGCGGTGCGCAGGTTGGGGTCCTGCTGTTCGAACATGACCACTTCTTCGGGAATGCCGAAGGGATCGCTTGCGGTGGAGCCCCGCTGCTCGTTCGACTCTTGCGCGGCCTGCGCCTGCTGCGCCTGCGCGGCGACCGGCAGGGTGACCATGGCGGTCGCCGCGAGGGCGCCCAGAGCGCTGCCTGCGCGGGAGGAGAACTTGCTGAAAATGCTGTCGTTCACGAATAAACCTGCTGTTAGCCAAAATTAGGCGGGCGCGGCTCAGCGCCACCATGTCCCCATCGGGGCGCAAGGCTGAACCTTTGCTGAGTTCGAAACGCGGCCTCTAGCGGGTGAGACCGCGTCTGCCAATGCGGCAGCGCCCGCGCGTCCGCGATTACCGGCCCCACCTATCCGCCAAGCCCGAGATTGAGCAGGCGGAAGGTCAGCTCGATCGTATCGCCGCGCAGGGCATCGCCCTGGCTCACGAAGTCGCGCCGCCAGGTCAGGCCCAGATCGATGCAGTCATCCTGATAGGCGATACCCAGCCGGGTGCGAATCGGCTGGAAGCCGTCGGCCTGCAAGCGCGGATCTTCGTCGCGATTGGTCATGTTGACCACTGCCGATCCGAAGGCGGACCAATAGTCGGCAAAGGCGATCCGTCCGGCCACGCGCAGCTCTTCGCGGTCGCCCAGCTCTTCGTTGGTCAGGGGAATATTCCGGTCGAGCCGTAGGTAGCCGATTTCGGCATAGGTTCGGCGCCCGCCGATGGTCGCGTCGATCTCGGTCCGGCGCGGCGTCAGGTCGTCCTTGTCGAAACGAAAGCGATAGGTGAACGAGATCATGTCCTTGTAGCGCACCCGCGCGCGGCCCACGATGTCGGAGAAGCGGTCGGCCAGTCCCGTCCCGTCGGGGAAGATGATCTGCTTGTCGTCGAGCCGGTAGGACTGGCCGACATTGGCCGAGACGCGCCAGTCGGGCCGGGTCATTTCCCAATCGACGCCGTAGGTCACCCGCGTTCCGTCCTCGAACCGGTCGTCGCCCGGGAAGCGGTTGAGCGAGAACAGGTTCACGTCTTCCAGATCGATCGCGCGCGAATCCTCGTTGGGGATCGCGGTGTTGCGGATCGGCGGGGTGGCGACGACCTGCAGGCGCGGCGTGAGCACCTGCGTACCGCCGAAAATGGGCCCGGCAAGCGGCCAAGACACGTCGAGCGCGGCGAGCCCGACGGTCCGCCCCTGCCAGCCATTCTCGCCCCGGTAACTCGCTATGTCGGTCTGCGCCGAATCGGCGGTGTGATAGACATCGCCGCGGGCAAGTGCGGTCAGCCGCACCACCTGGCCGAGCCCGGTGACCTTGCGCAGGTCCCATTGTGCGGAGGCGAGCGCGCGCTGCGTGTCCTGCCCCGCGTCGCGCGTGATCGCGAGGCTGTTGCCGCGCAACGTCACCGTGCCGCCGAGCAGCGGTTCGTCGATCCGCCGGCGATAGTCGATCAGCGGCAGCGCAACGGGCACCTGGCCTTGCGACTGGTCGAGCCGCAGCGTCTGCGTGGCGAAGCCGGCGACCACGAAATAGCTGTCCGCGTCGATCCGTTCCAGCTCGGCGACGGTCCGCAGCCGGTCGTCGCGGCTGATATCGTAGCGGCGCAGGAAGGTGCGGTCGCTGGCGATCCGGGTGGAGCCGGTGAACTGCCAGTTCTCGCTCAGCTGGTAGCGTCCGTTGGCGGCGATGTAGCCGCGAAAGTCCTGCTCGCCCTGCGCTGTGCCGGTGAACGGATTTACCCGCCGGCTGCGGGTGACGTAGCCGGTCGCCTGGAAGGCCCCGTTGCTCGACAATTCGCGATAGGTCGCCCGCGCCATCGGCAGGACATCGGTGAAGACATGCGCGCCCAGCTGCAGATCGCGGTTTTCCGCCAGCCGCCAGTAATAGGAGCCGCTGACCTCGCCGCCATTGGACCCGGAGATGCGGACCGAGGGCACGAGAAAGCCCGAACTGGGGCCGCCGTCGGTGCGCAATTCGAGCGTGGGAAGCGGCACGAGGCGCTGGCCGAACAGCGAGAAATAGCCGTCCTCGAAACGCACCTTGTTGGCATCGGGATCGTAGACGACCCGCTCTGCCGTGATCTTCCAGCTGGGGCTCTTCGGGCAGCCATCGGGCGTCGTCACCGCGCAGCCCGAATAGGCGCCGCGGATCAGGGCGATGCGCCCGTCTCCGCCGCGCTCGCCGCGTTCGGCCGCCAGCCTGCCGCCTTCGCGCAGCACCAGCAGCAGGTCTTCGAGCGCGCCGGTTTCGAAGGTGTCGGTCAGCTCCAGCTCGCTCGCATAGAGCTGGTTGCCGTCGCCATCGACGTAGCGGACATTGCCGCTCGCATCGATGCGCCCCGCCGGACGATCCCAGCGGACGAGGTCTGCCCGGACCGAGCGGTCGCCCTCGCTCAGCAGCACATTGCCGCGCGCGATCACGATGTCTGGGCCCGATTCATATTCGAGCGTATCGGCCTCGAAGGCGATCTCGCGATCCTCACCGGGGGGCGGGGCCTCGCCTTCGACATAGTCGCTGACGGCTTCCTCGATGCCGTCGTCCTGTTCCGCATCGTTCGCAGGGGGCGCAGTATCCGGCGCGGTATCCTGCGCATTGGCCGGGGCCGCCAGGCCCATACTCGTCAGAGCCGCGAGCGCGACTCCTGTCATCGCATGCCTCAAAAGAAACGCGCGATTCGCGGTTGGCACAGTGGAACGGATCGTCGGGCGCATCGCTTGCCTATTGCACTCAGGCTGCCTAATCGCAATCGCACTTGGCAGGCCGCGCAAACGCGCCCGCCCATGGGACGCTGCGTGTGACTTCGCCGCCACGGGCACGCCGGGGCAGCAGGGCGTTTCGGCCCACCGCAATTTTATACTCGAAGGATTTCCCCGACATGCAATTCACCTTCGCCGACACCCTCCCCGCCGATGCCGCGCTGATCGCTACGATCGCCGACAAGGACAGCCTGCCCGACGGTATCGAGCCGGTGCTTGCCGAAGGCGCCAAGCGCGGCCGTTTCAAGGGCAACGCGGGCCAGCTGGTCGACGCTTTCGTGGAGCGCGATGGCAAGGTGGTGCGCGTGGCGCTGGCTGGCGCGGGCGATGCCAAAGCGAAGGATCGCACCGCGAACCTCGAGAAGGCGGGCGGCGCGCTGGCCGCGAAATTCCTGACCTCGGGCGAAACGCAGATCGTGCTCGACCTCACCGGTTCGAACCTGTCGGCAGGCGATGCTGCCGCAGTCATGCTCGGCCTGCGGCTGCGCGCATGGCGGTGGGACGAATATCGCACGACGCAGAAGGATGCCGAGAAGGTTTCGCTCAAGAGCGCTGTGATCGTCGGCGCACCCGATGGCATGGAACAGGCCTGGGCCGAGGCGAGCGCGCTGGCCGACGGGGTCGAGTTCACCAAGGAACTGATCACGCTGCCCGCCAATGTCCTCTACCCCGAGAGCTTCGTGGAGCGGTGCCGCAAGGCACTGGGCGGCACGGGGATCGAGATCGTCGTGCTCGACGATGCGGAGATGGAAAAGCTCGGTATGGGCGCGTTGCTCGGCGTGGGCCAGGGCTCCGAACGCCCCTCGCGCATTCTCGCCATGAAGTGGAACGGCGGCGAAAGCGGCGCCAAGCCCACACTGCTGGTCGGCAAGGGCGTCACCTTCGACAGTGGTGGCATCTCAATCAAGCCCGGCGCGGGCATGGAAGACATGAAGTGGGACATGGGCGGCGCAGGCGCGGTCGCGGGTGCGATGGTCGCGCTTTCCAAGCGCAAGGCCAAGGCGAACGTGATCGGCGTGTGCGGTCTGGTCGAGAACATGCCCGACGGCAACGCCCAGCGCCCCGGCGACGTGGTCAAGACCATGAGCGGCCAGACGGTCGAGGTGATCAACACCGACGCCGAAGGGCGGCTGGTGCTGTGCGACGCGCTGCACTGGGCGCAGGAAGAGTTCCAGCCCGCTGCGGTGATCGATCTCGCCACGCTGACCGGCGCGATGCTGATCGCGCTGGGCAACGAACAGGCCGGGCTTTTCTCCAACGACGATACGCTGGCGGACAACCTTTCGGCAGCGGGCGCGACCAGCGGCGACAAGGTGTGGCGCATGCCGATCGGCCCCGCCTACGACAAGCTGATCGATTCGCCGATTGCCGACATGAAGAACGTCGGCCCGCGCGAGGCCGGTTCGATTACCGCCGCACAGTTCCTCCAGCGCTTCATCAAGAAGGGCACGCCGTGGGCGCACCTCGACATTGCCGGGATGGCATGGTCGAACAAGCCCGGCACGACCTACGGCAAGGGCGCGACCGGATACGGCGTGCGGCTGCTCGACCAGTATGTGCGCGACGTGCTCGAAGGCTGATCGGCGTAGGGACTGACCGTGCCACGGATGCGCAAGAAGGGCGACCTGCCGAGCAAGATCTGCGCGGCCTGCGGGTTGCCCTTCGCCTGGCGCAAGAAGTGGGAGCGGGATTGGGACAGCGTGAAATACTGCTCGGAGCGGTGCCGCCGGTCGTCCAAATCGGCTAGCTCACTGTCATGAAAGTCGATTTCTGGCTCCTCTCCCGCGATCCGGCGGAGCGCGTGGTGGCGATGATCGCCGAGAGGCTGCTCGCCGAAGGCGCGCGCGCGCTGGTGGTCAGCGATGATGCCGCGCAGCGCGAGGGCATCTCGAAGGCGCTATGGGAGGCCAAGCCGCAGGCGTTTCTTGCCAATGGCGAAGCGGGCGGGGCGCATGATGCGCACCAGCCGATCCTCGTGTCTGAAAGCTGCGAGCCCGCCAATGGAGCAAGTGCGTGCATTCTCGCGGACGGGCGCTGGCGTAGCGAAACGCTGGAGGGAGATCGCTTCGAACGTGCGTTCCTGCTCTTCGGCGAGGACGGGCGCGACGCCGCCCGCTCGGCATGGCGCGAAGTGAGCGCGAAGGACGGTCTTGAGCGCAGCTTCTACGAACAGCGCGAGGGGCGCTGGGTGAAGGTCGCCTGAGGGGCGCAGCAGCGGTCGCACCTTGCCGTCTTCGCGCAAACTGCTAATTGCGCGCGCAACGCATTTTCCCCCTGACAATACGAAGGATATCACCATGGCGGTTACCCGCACCTTTTCGATCATCAAGCCCGACGCCACCCGCCGCAACCTGACCGGCGCGGTCACCAAGATGCTGGAAGAGGCCGGCCTGCGCGTCGTCGCGTCCAAGCGCATCCACATGAGCGAAGACCAGGCCAAGAAGTTCTACGAAGTCCACGCCGAACGCCCGTTCTACGGCGAACTGGTCGACTTCATGACCAGCGGTCCGGTGGTCGTGCAGGTCCTCGAAGGTGAAGACGCCGTGAAGCGCAACCGCGACGTGATGGGCGCAACCAACCCCGCCGACGCCGAAGAAGGCACGATCCGCAAGGCGTTCGCCGAATCGATCGAAGCCAACTCGGTGCACGGTTCGGACAGCGACGAAAACGCCGCGACCGAAATCGCGTTCTTCTTCAGCGACGACGAGATTGTTGGCTGATCTTCGGTCCGACCGATGAGAAAGAGAGGGCTTCGGAGCGATCCGGAGCCCTTTTTCGTATAGCTATTGACGAGGGTGATCGGACAGTGGGCGCGAAGCCTGTCGCGACAATGGACGAGCAGCTCCCGATTGCCGGCGTCGCTCGAATGTCATCCCCCTTGCGCCCGTATCGGTCGCGACGATCGTAAAATGGTCGTGCGCACCTCGCGGAGATCTGACGGTGATACCGCCGAATACATAATCGCCTACTTGCACCGGGAATGGGCGCACCCGTTCGCTCCATATCCCATCCAGCTGTAGGGCCGCCCAGCTGCGTTCCTCCAAGGTGCTCCGTGGGGCCGCTATTTCCATGAGCCGTTCGAGGAAGGCGCGCCTGTCCGATGTCTTTGCATAGGCCTTGCTGGTGGGGCTGTTGATGCCCAGCTCGCGCAGCGCGCCATCACTGTTCAAATAATACGTCGCGAAACGCTCGCCTGACGGAAGATCATAGCGGACTTCGGTCTGGCCTTTTCGCGATGGAGCCGATGCCTGCCCGGATGACCGCGCGTTCTCGTGGATGGCGAAGTGGCCGCGGGCGGTTTCGACCAGGGCTTCGGCAGTTTCGCCATCAGCCGTCGCATCCCCGAGATTTGCGGGAGAGACCAGAAGGAAACCGATCGCGAGGACCCGGAAGAGCATGACACTGCGTATCCACCTTTTCTTCGCGCAAGCAATCCGAAAAGCTGGAGACCGGGGTGGGTGGGCCCCGAAGGCCCCCGGCACGTTAGCCTAAATCCCGCCTTGGAACTCCTCCGCCGCATCCATCAGCTTGGTCAGCCGCTTTGGCGCAACGCTGCGCCAGCTCCGCTCCAGCCAGTGCTCGACCTGATCCCAGTCGCAGTCGGGCCGGTTGAGCGCGATGCCGACCCAGCCGCTTGCGTGGTAATATGCGGGGCGGAAGAACACCTCGGGATCGCGTTCGACGAGATCGGCGAGTTCGTCCTGCCCGCTGGTCTTGGCAAGCACAGCGATCTGCTCCGCGCCGTGGTGGCGATCGGCGAAATGGGCGAAGAACTTGCCGCTCTTGCCTGCGATCTTGAAGGCGGGGGAGCCGTGGCTCGCCTGTTCCTCGGCCTCGGGCAGCGCCAGCGCGAGGGCGCGCACTCGCCCTAGCAGGTACTCTGGGTCGTTGCCGCGCGAGACGTAGTCGCCCAGCACGCGCGGGTAGAGCTGGTGTTCGGCGAGCTTTACGCGGTGGGCAAGGGTTTCGGGCGTGTCGCCGCCCATCACCGCCACCTGCGCCTGCCCCAGCACTTCGCCGCCATCGAGTTCGGTCGTGACGAGGTGGACCGACGCTCCGACCACTTCGTCGCCTGCTTCGAGCGCACGGCCATGCGGGTCGAGGCCCTTGTACTTGGGCAGCAGCGAGGGGTGGATATTGAGCATCCGGCCTTCCCAGCGCTGCACCATCTCATCCGACAGCACGCGCATATAGCCCGCGAGCGCGACATATTGCGCGCCCGACTTGCGGATCGCTGCGTCCATCGCGGCGTCATGCTCGGCGCGCTTGAGCCCCTTGTGAGAGAGCGCGAAGGTGGGAATGCCCTCGGACTCGGCGAGCGACAGGCCGCCCGCGTGGGGATCGTTGCTGGCGACCAGCACGATCTCGTAAGGCGCGCCGACCCGGCTGGCATAGAGCAGCGCGGCCATATTGCTGCCCGCGCCCGAGATCAGCACCGCGACCTTTGCGCGGGGCTGCTCAGTGATCATGCTCTGCGACCCAGTCGCTCTGCGCCGACCACAGACCGGCAGTGCCGTCTACGTCGCACCCGCGTGTGCCTTCGACCACTTCGCCGATCGGGAAGACGGTTTCGCCCGCTTCCTGCAACCTGTTCGTCACCGCCTCGGCATTCTCCTGCGTCACCATCAGCACCATGCCGATGCCGCAATTGAAGGTGCGGGCCAGTTCGGCAGGCTCGATATGGCCCTGCGCCTGCAGGAACGACATCAGCCGTGGCAGCGGCCAGCGCGAGGCATGCACTTTTGCGCGGGCACCGCCGGGCAGCGCGCGGGGGATGTTTTCGAGGAGTCCTCCGCCCGTGATATGGGCCAGAGCGTCGATTAGGCCATCGCGGATCAGCGGCAGCAGGCTGCTCACATAGATGCGCGTGGGCTCCATCAGGTGGTCGATCAGCAGCTTGTCCTGATCGAACAGGGCGGGGCGATCCATCTTCCAGCCCTTGTCCTCGGCCAGCCTGCGCACGAGCGAGAAGCCGTTCGAGTGCACGCCCGAGCTGGCGAGGCCAAGCAGCGCGTGGCCGGGCGCAACCTTGTCACCCGTCAGCTGTGCCCCGCGCTCCACCGCGCCGACGCAGAAGCCTGCAAGGTCGTAATCTCCGGGCGCGTACATCCCCGGCATCTCCGCGGTTTCGCCGCCGATCAGCGCGCAGCCGGCCTGCTTGCAGCCATCCGCGATCCCGGCGATCACCCGCTCGGCCACGCCGCTCTCCAGCGCACCGGTAGCGAAATAGTCCAGGAAGAAAAGCGGCTCGGCACCCTGAACGATCAGGTCGTTGACGCACATCGCGACCAGATCGATGCCGACGGTGTCGTGCCGGTCGTGGTCGATCGCGAGCTTGAGCTTGGTGCCCACGCCGTCATTCGCCGCGACCAGCAGCGGGTCGGTAAACCCGGCGGCCCTGGGATCGAAGAAGGCACCGAATCCGCCCAGCTCTGCATCGGCGCCGGGCCGAGCGGTCGCGCGCACCAGCGGGCCGATTGCCTTGACCAGCGCATTGCCCGCCGCAATCGAAACGCCTGCGCCTTCGTAGGTGTAGCTTGTCTCTTTCTCGCTCATCGCGGGCCGTCTTACGCTTTCGCGCTTGGAAATCCATCGTCACTTGGGCAAAAGGCCCGCGAGTTTCCCCGATGACCCTGCCCAGTCTCCCCTTCCCGCGGATCGCCGTCGCCCTCATCGCCCTGCTCGGCGGGCTCGCCATGCTGTATGCGGGCTGGGCCAATGCGCAGGTGGAGGGGGATCGCGGCATCGCTCCGCTGATGGTCAGCACCGACATCAATGTCGGCGGGATCGAGATCAACGTGACCGGCGATAATGCCGAGGAAGCCCGCCAGAAGGGTTGGCGCGAAGCCCAGCGCATGGCGTGGGAGAAGCTGGGCGGGCCCGATCTGTCCGACAGCCAGTTGCAGGGCCTCGTCTCCGCCATCGTGATCCAGCAGGAGGAAACGGGCCCCAGGCGCTACGTCGCCACGCTCGGCGTCGCGTTCGATCGTCAGCGCGCGAGCGGCTATCTCGGCAGTTCGGGGGAGACCCGGCGCTCGGCCCCGATGCTGGTGCTGCCGGTGACGGTGAGCGGCGGGACCGATCTGATGTACCAGCAGGTCAATCCGTGGCAGCGCGCCTGGGCCGAATATCAGCCGGGCGCGAGCCGGATCGACTATGTCCGCCCCTCGGGCGCGGGCGGCGAATCGCTGCTGCTGACCTATGGCCAGACCGGCCGCCGCAGCCGCAACTGGTGGGCGACCATTATCGACCAGTTCGGCGCCGCCGACGTACTCGTGCCCATCGCCCGCCTCGATTATTCGTATCCCGGCGGGCCGATCGTGGGCAGCTTCACCGCGCGGCACGGGCCGGACAACGAATATCTGGGCAGCTTCACCATGCGCGCCGATTCGCCGCGCCAGCTGAATGCGATGCTCGAACGTGCGGTCGCCCGCTTCGACGAGATGTTCGTCGAAGCGCTCGCGGCAGGCACGATCCGGCCCGACCCGACGCTGGACCGCGCAGGCGGCATGGTCGATGCAGACATTGCCAGGTTGATTGCGCAGAGCCGTGCCATCCTCGCGCGGGCGGAAGCCGCCCGCAATCGCCCGACGCTGACCGAGGAAGAGGCGAGCGTCGCCGATGCCAACGCTGCGCAGGCCGGTGCCGCCGAAGGCGGCGAGGGCGCGAGCGTGATCAACCTGTTCGTCAACGTGCCGACGCCCGATGCCGCCGCCTTCGACGCCGCGCTTGCGACGGTGCGCGGCACGCCCGGCGTGCGCGGCGCCTCGGTTTCGAGCACCGCGATCGGCGGGACTTCGGTGCTGAGCGTGAGCTACGCGGGGACGGTCGACGATCTGATCGGGGCGCTGGCGCAGGGCGGCTACAATGTTCAGCGCGCGGGCAACAATCTGACCATCAGTCGCTAGGGCGCGGACGCTCGATGGGTCGTCCCGCATCCCAGATCGCGCTCCCGCTCCCTCCCGCGCGGGAGGGCGACCCTGCGAGCATCGTGATCGGCACCGCCAATGCGGGCGTGGTCGAGGCATTGCGCGATCCGCAGCGCTGGCCCTTCGGGACGGCGATCCTGCAGGGCCCCGCGCGCTCGGGAAAGTCGCTGCTCGGCCGCTGGTTCGGCCTCGCAGGACTTGGCGAAACGATCGATCCGGCGGACGCGATGGACGAAACCGCGCTGTTCCATCGCTGGAATCGCGCGCAAGAGATCGGCACGCCACTGCTGCTGATCCCCGCCGCGGCACCGTGGGAGATTGCGCTGCCCGATCTCGCCTCGCGGCTGGGTGCTGCGCTGCCTCTGGAAATCGGGGCGCCCGACGATGCGATGATGCGCGATCTGATCGCCAGTCATGCGGAACGGCGCGGGCTGGTAATGGGCGAAGATGCACTTAACTACGTGGTGCCGCGAATGACGCGCAGTTTTGCGGCGGCCGAAGCTTTTGTCGCCGCGCTGGACCGTCTCGCTTTGGAACGACAGATGCGGCCCACGCGTAACCTTTGTCGCGATGCGCTCGAATCGCTCGAAGGCCCGGCGCAAGCCCGCTTGCTTTAGGCGGGGAACGGTGAAACACTTATGAGACGATGTTCGTGGGTCTGATCGACTATCTCGATTCCGTGAAAAAGCGGGATCCGGCGCCAAGATCGCGCTGGGAAGTGCTGCTCTATCCCGGCGTGCTGGCGCTCGGTCTGCATCGCGTGGCACACTGGCTGTTCGAGGCGCGGCTCTACTTCCTCGCGCGCTTCGTGAACCACTTCTCGCGCTTCCTTACGGGGATAGACATCCACCCTGGCGCGACGATCGGCAAATATTTCTTCATCGACCATGGGTTCACCGTGATCGGCGAAACCGCCCAGATCGGCGACTGGGTGACGATCTACCAGTGCGTGACGCTTGGCGGGACAAACCCGACTAACGGCAAGGCGGGCAAGCGCCATCCGACTATCAACGACTACGCCATCATCGGTTCGGGCGCGCAGGTGATCGGCCCGATCACGGTCGGCGAGCGCGCGCGGATCGGGGCCAATGCCGTAGTGACCGACGATGTGCCCGACGGCGCGACGATGATCGGGATGAAGGCCCGCTCCACCCTCATGCCCGCCGAGGAATGGCTGCGCGAATTCATTCCCTACGGCACCCCGTGCGACGAACCTTGCGAGGATCAGGTGACCGGCGCACGCCGCCGGACTGATGCGTTGGCCGAAGAGGTCGAGGCGCTTCGCGCAGAGATCGAGGCGCTCAAGGCCGAGCGCGCGCGCGGCGACGATCGCTCGCCCGAAGATGGCCCGCGCCGCAGCGGAACGGGTAGCCAATGAGCGCGCCTGCCGGCGGCACGATCCTCTCCTTTCCTGGTGCGCGGCCCTCGCAGGTCGGTTTCGCGCGGGAGGAACTGATGCGCATCCTCGATCTGTATGGCCGGATGGTCGCGGCGGGCCAGTGGCGCGACTACGCGATGAATTTCGAGCGCGACGCTGCCAGCTTCGCGGCCTTCCGCCGCGCGGCGGAGCGCCCGCAGGCGCGGCTGGAAAAGCGCCCGGCGCTGCGCAACAAGCAGGGCATGTGGACGCTGTTCGGCGAACATGGCCAGGTTCTGAAGCGGGGGCACGATCTCGCCGGTGTGCTCGCCCCACTGGAGCGGCGGCTGGTCAAGGCGATCGACGACTGAGTTGTTGTCCGGCTAGTCGAATACCGCCGCCATCGGAATTGCGTGCTGCGCCTTCGTCACCCGGCGAATAATCAGCATCAGACAGATCGCCGACGCGATCGTGAACATGCCAGCGGCAATGTCGAATGGCGTGTATTCCTCGTCCCAGCCGACGCTGACGAAACCCGATAGCAGCCATGGAATCCACCACGCCCAAAGAAGCGGCGGCGCATCGGTATCGTCCTCCTGCAGGCTCATCCGATAAAGCTCGTGCATCGCCTGAAACGGCTTGAACAGGTTGGCGATGGGCACCGCATACCAGCCGATTGCCCATCCGGGCGAAACCTCCATGTCCTCGTCGGACCGGACCCACATGTTGCGGTGCGCCTGATATATCCAGAAGCTGTTGAGGATGAAGGAGACAAACATCACCATGGCGGCGCTCAGGAAAAGCTGATCGACCAGAAAGCCGTCGCCGACCGGCCAGGCCCAGAAGTCGGACCAGCCATAGATATACGCGCTCTCCGCCACCACGTCGGCGGCGGTCGCAACCACGACCAGCGCGGTTATGACGTAGGAGATCGCGGCGCGCCGTCGCAGGATCTTCGGCCCCGAATCGTCCTCGTCCATCCCGCAACGCCCCGAAAAACCAATGCCCCGCCGCCGGTGATGGCGACGGGGCATCGATCTTGCAAGCCGCGATGGCGGCCCGTGGTCAGGCGGGCTGCGCGTCCATCAGATCGACATCACGCTCGCTGCTCGGCAGGGCGTCGCGCCAGTCGTAGGGCACGATGCCGAGCACGGCGCTGCGGATCGGTGCCCAGAAGGCCGACAGCGTCAGCAATGCCGAGCCGATCACCAGCGCGGTCAGCGCCACGGTCAGCTCGACCGCGCCGAACTCGTCGAACAGATAGGTCAGCGCGACCAGTACGTAGATCAGCGCGGATACCAGCAGCGCACGCCGATCGACAATCAGTGCAACGATCCCGAAGGCGACGTAGATCGCCAGCACCGCAACCGCCTTGCCAATGCCAATATCCGATCCGCCCACCACGCCGAGACCGTAGAAAATGGGATGCGCGATCATCGGCGCGGCCAGCAGATGCAGCCAGAAGGCGACATCGCTACGCCGCGTGGTGCGCGCCGGGTCCTTGAGGTCCCACCGCATCGCGAATGCGAACACGCCAAGCCCGGCCACGAAAGTCAGCCACAGCGCCACATCGCCCATTTCGAGGTCCAGCGGCTCGATCGCGGCGAGGATCAGGCCGATTCCCGTCGCCGAGAGCGCGGCTGCGCCCGCGGCGACCGTGATCGGCACCTTGAACCGCAGCCAGTGCAGCCATGCCACCAGTACCGCAATCAGACCGCCGCCGGCGATGAGGTAGCCAGCATAGGGCTCGCTATCCTTGCTGCCGATCAGAGAAATGCCGAGCGCTGTGGTGCCGATGAACACGGCCGCGACGAAGCCCAGCAGCAACACGATGCTGGGCAGCGCCATGCGCCGCCGCCGGGTAAAGAATTCGGCCAGCGGCCACGAGGTGAGCGCGATGAGGCCCCCAGCGATGGCGATCGAAACGGTGACGCGCAGGCCCATCGCCTGCTGGAAGGCATCCATGTCGGCTTGCGTGTAGTCCGAGTCCCAGTTCATTTGGGGCACGGCGACCAGCATCTGCCCCAGCTGCTGGCCGATGGCCCCGGCCGCGAACAGCATGATGACGATGCCGATGGTCACGAAAATGTCGTTGAAGGAGTTGAGGAGCCTGAAGTTCTCCTCGTCCCCGCGGGAGATGCCGCGCACCTCGCTCATGTGCGCGCGAAAGGATGCGGCAGCATCCTCGCTCAGCGCGCCCGCCTCGACGGCGGAATTGATATCGTCTTCTGAATACACTGGCCAAGCCTCCCCTGCCTGTTCGGCAAAGGAAGCTAAGGCCAGTGTATTACGTCGTCAATACGGCTCGACGGAGCGGGTGAGCCGCCCGTCGAGTGCTTAGCCGCGAGCCGAACCCGGCCCGGTGCCGGTGACCTTCTGCATCGCAGTGAGGATCGCGCCCGACTGCTCCTGGCCCGACTGCGGCGCCTTGAGATTGGACTGTTCGCTGATCTTGTCCCAGTTGGCGGCAAAGCCTTCGACCGTGCGCTCGCCCTCAGGCAGCCATACGGCGTCGTTCATCACCACCCATGCCGAGTGGAAGCCGCCTGCGCCCGCGCCGACAATGGCGTTGGTGGGCGATTCTTCGCTGACGAGATAGAGCGCGGCGGGCACCACGTTTTCGGGTGCGAACAGCTCGAAGGCTTCCTTGGGGAACAGGTCTTCGGTCATCCGCGTGCCCGCGACGGGCGCCAGCGTGTTGACCTTGATGTTGTACTTCGCGCCTTCGATCTGGAGCGTCTTGGTCAGCCCTGCGAGGCCCAGCTTGGCCGCGCCATAGTTGGCCTGGCCGAAATTGCCGAACAGGCCGGTCGAGCTGGCGGTCATCAGGATGCGGCCATAGGCCTGTTCGCGCATGGTTTCCCACACGGCCTTGGTGGCGTTGGCCGATCCGTTGAGGTGCACGTCGACAACGAATTCGAAGTCGGCCGGCTCCATCTTGGCGAAGCTCTTGTCGCGCAGGACGCCTGCATTGTTGATCAGGCAGTGGACGCCGCCGAACTTCTGCTTGGCGTCGGCGACCATCTTTTCCATCTGCTCGTATTCGGTCACGGATGCGCCGTTGGCCATCGCCTCGCCGCCGGCCTTTTCGATTTCTTCGACCACTGCGGCTGCCGCGTCGGACGATCCGGTCCCGTCACGCGAGCCGCCGAGATCGTTGACGACGACCTTCGCGCCGCGGCGCCCGAGTTCGAGCGCATAGGCGCGGCCGAGGCCGCCGCCTGCGCCGGTGACGATGGCGACTTTATCTTTGAACGAGATGCTCATGGGGGTCTCTCCGCTTGGCGTTTCTACAGGGAAAATCGCCTGCGGAGTGGCAGGTTCCAGCCATTCTGGCAACACCACGCAGGGTGGGCCGCCATGCCGTAGGGGCAGGCTGGTGCCGCCCGACACTCCCCTCCTCGTGGGGAGGGGCCGGGGGTGGGGGTCTGCCTTATCGGCGTGGCACCCCCCCACCCAACCTCCCCCTCTAGCGGGAGGGCCCGATGCGCTTCAGTCAGCCAGCTGCTGCAGCAGGTAGACCATCTGCATCGCGCGCAGCGTTGCGCGCTGTTCGTTGTCTACCCCGCCCGAATGGCCGCCCTTCATATCCTCGTAATAGAGGTATTCGTCGCCCTGCGCGGCCATCCGAGCGGCGGCCTTGCGCCCGTGGCTGGGGTGCGTGCGGTCGTCCGCGGTGGAGGTGACGAAGAAGGGCTTGGGATAGTCCTTCTGCTCGAGCAGCTTCTGGTAAGGCGAATAACCCTCGATCCATTCGCGCTGTTCGGGAATGCGCGGGTCGCCATATTCGCCGATCCACGACGCGCCGCGGCCGATGAACTGGTAGCGCAGCATGTCGAACAGCGGGATCTGCACGATCGCAGCATTGAACAGGTCGGGCGCCTGCGTGAAGGCGGTGCCGACCAGCAGCCCGCCCTGCGAGCCGCCCTGCACGCCGAGGTGCTCGGGGCTGGTGATCCCGCGCGCGACCAGATCGCGGCCCACGGCGATGAAATCGTCCCACGTGCGCTGCTTGTTCTCGCGGATCGCGCTCTGGTGCCAACCGGGGCCGAATTCGCCGCCGCCGCGCATGTTCGCCAGCACGTAGGCATTGCCGCGCTCGAGCCACATCTTGCCCGTGCTGCCGAGGTAGGAGGGCACCTGCGACACCTGGAAGCCGCCATAGCCGTACAGCAGCGTGGGGGTGGTGCCGTCCATCACCATGCCCTTGGGCTTGACGAGGAAGTAGGGAATCTTCGTGCCATCGGCGCTGGTCGCCTCGAACTGCTCGATCTCCATCCCCTCGGCATCGAAGCGGCTGGGGCTTTCCTTGACCACTTCGAGATCGACGCCGTTCTCGGCGTAGTAGTAAGTGCCGGGCGAGAGGAAGTCGGTCGAGGTGAACATGATCTGGTCGCTCTCGTCCGATGCGGTCGCGACGCCGACGGTGGCATTGTCGGGCAGGTCGATCTGGCGGCTGACCCACTGGCCGCCGTCGTGGTCGAACTTGAGAACCTTGCCCTTCACGTTGTCGAGAATGCTGACGTAGAGGCTGTTCTTGTTGGAGCCCGCCCCCTGCTTCGTCTGGCGATAGCCCGGCTTCCACACCAGCGTCTTCTTCGCGCCGTTGGGATCGGCCTTCCATTCTTCCAGATCGGCTGAGACCAGCGAGTCGGCGGGGAAGGTCTGCCCTTGCGTCTCCCAGTCGACGTCGGTCGAGAACAGGATCTGCCCGTCGATGATGCCGTAGGGGCCGGCCTTGGCGGGCAGGTCCAGCTTCACCCACTCGCCGTCCATCTCGTAGAAATATTCGCGCTCGTGGAACGACACGCCACGATAGGCCATTCGCCCGTGGATCGTGCCTTCGCCGTCGCGCAGCAGGTAGGCTCCAGCGGAGACGTCGCTCTTCTCGCCGCGGAAGATTTCCTTCGCATCCTCGATGGGCGTGCCGCGCTTCCACTCGCGCGTGGTGAAAGGGTAGAAGCTGTCGGTGACGGTATCCTCGCCGAAATCGCGGCTGATCAGCAGCGTGTCTTGATCGACCCAGCTCGCGCCGCCTTGGCTTTCGGGCAGTTGGAAGGGGTTTTCGGATTCGGGTACGAAATCGAGCGTTTCGAGGTCGAATTCACGCGCGATCCGTGCGTCCTTGCCGCCATCGGACAGGTAGACCATGCAGCGCATGCCATCGGGCGGCAGGCAGCTCATCCCGCCATAGACCCATTCCTTGCCCTCTTTCGCCGCGAGCGCATCGACATCGAGGATGGTCTCCCATTCCGGGTTGTCGGTCCGCCAGCTTTCCAGCGTGGTGCGGCGCAGGATGCCCTTGGGGTTCTTCGCGTCCTGCCAGAAATTGACCATCCCGTAATGGGTGAAGCCGACGCCGGGAATGCGGTCCTCGGCGTTGTAGATCGCCAGCGCTTCGGCCTTCAGTTCCTCGAACCGGGGGTCGGACTGGAGCGCGGCGATGGTCTTCTCGTTCTCGTTCTCGACCCAGTTCAGCGCACGTTCGCTGCGGGTTTCCTCCAGCCAGATGAAGGGATCGTTCTCGGCTTCGTATTCAGGTTCGACCACGGTGTTGGTGTCCTGCGCGGAAAGAGGAGCGACGACCAGCGGCGCGGCTGCCACCGATACAACGAGTGACGCGACAAGCGCGCGGATGGATGCGGATTTCATGAACGTGGTCTCCCCGGATAAATGCTTCAAACCCCAGTGAATATGCCGGCTGTCTCGCGCGGGCGCGCGACTGACAACGCCATTAGTCGGCTCGTGGCGTCTCTTTGTCGAATGCAGCGCGCGATCATGCAAGCCCCCGAAGCGCCGGGATCAACCCGTCGAAGCGCCCGATAATGGCATCTGCGCCCAGTTCCTGGGCAGGCTTGTCGCAATAGCCGTAGCCTGCCGCGACCACCGGGACGCCCGCCGCGCGCGCGGCCAGCACGTCGTAGGAGCTGTCGCCCACGAACGCGAAGCGCTGCGTGTCGCATCGCTCCATCGCAGCGTGGATCGGATCGGCGGCGGGCTTGGCGCGGAAATTGCCGTCCGCGTCCTTGCCCAGACTGTCCCCGCCGATCAGCGTGACGAAGCGCTCCATCAGGCCCAGCGTCGCAAGGATTTCGGCGGCGAAGCTTTCGAACTTGTTGGTCACCACCGCCAGTTTCACATTCATCGCAGCGAGCCGGTCGAGCGTGTCGACCACGCCGGGGAAGGGCGCGGTGTGAACCGCGTTGTGGTCCGAGTAATAGCGCAGAAGGGTCTTGTAGAGCGGGCGAAAATCCTCCTCCGCCATGCTGCCGCCCTGCGCTTCGATCGCGCGGGCGAGCATCACCTTCGCGCCGCCGCCGATCAGCCCCTCGACCTCTTCGGACGGCACCTGCCGGTATCCGCCTTCGGCAAGCGCATGGTTCACCGCAGCAGCCAGATCGGCCTTGGTATCGAGCAGCGTGCCATCGAGATCGAGGCCGATTGCGGCAAAGGGAAAATCGCTCATGCACGCCTGCGTGGCGAAACCTTCTTCATTCTGCAAGCCGATGGTGGCACAGCCCCGGCTATGAGAGATTTCGCCGCCATCATCCTCGCCGCGGGCAAGGGCACCCGCATGAAGTCCGACCTGCACAAGGTGCTGCACCCGATTGCGGGGCGCCCGATGCTGCATCATCTGATCGGGTCGGTCGATGCGCTGGGGCCGAAGCGCAAGGTGGTGGTCGTCGGCGCGGGGCGCGATCAGCTGGAAGCCGCACTGGGCGAGGACGCGCAGACATGTCTGCAAGAGCCGCAGCTGGGCACCGGCCACGCGGTCCAGCAGGCCGAGAGCGAGCTGGGCGATTTCTCGGGCGATGTGCTGGTGCTCTATGGCGATGTGCCCTTCGTGCGCGGCGAAACCATGCAGGCCATGCTCGACCGGCTGCATGCCGAAGACGCGCCCAAGGTGGTGGTGCTGGGCTTCGAACCCGACGACGCGCTCGCCTATGGCCGCGTGATCGCCGATGACGACGGCAAGATCGCCAAGATGGTCGAATTCAAGGACGCGAGCGAGGCAGAGCGCGCCTGCCAGCTGTGCAATTCGGGCCTGATGGCCGCGCGCGCCGCAGACATGTTCGATTTGCTGCGCCGCGTCGGCAACGACAATGCGCAGGGCGAATATTACCTGCCCGACATCGTCAATATCGCGATTGCCGATGGCGATACCTGCGCCGCCGTGACGGCGGACGATCCGGGCGAAGTGGCGGGAATCAACAGCCGCGCCGAACTCGCCCGCGCCGAAGCGCAGTGGCAGGAACTGAAGCGTGAGGAGGCGATGGCGGGTGGCGCGACGTTGCGCGCGCCCGCGACCGTGTTCTTCAGCTATGACACGCAGATCGGCCGCGATGTTACCATCGACCCCAATGTCGTCTTCGGCCCCGGAGTGACCATCGCCGACGGCGCGCACATCAAGGCGTTCAGTCATCTGGAGGGTGCCACGGTGGGCGAGGGCGCGCAGGTCGGCCCCTATGCACGCCTGCGGCCCGGCGCGGTGCTCGAGAAAGACGCCTTCGTCGGCAATTTCGTCGAGGTCAAAAAGGCGACCTTGGGCGAAGGCGCAAAAGCCAGCCACCTGACCTATCTCGGCGACACCGAAGTCGGCGCGGGCGCGAATATCGGCGCGGGCACGATCACCTGCAATTACGATGGCTATTTCAAATACAGGACCGTAATCGGCGAACGGGCCTTCATCGGATCGAACTCCGCGCTGGTCGCGCCCGTCACCATCGGTGCGGACGCGATCGTCGCGGCGGGCAGCACGGTGACGCGCGATGTCGCGGCGGGCGAATTGCGGATGGAGCGTGCCGAGCAGTCCATGAAGCCGGGCTGGGCGGATCGTTTCCACGATACGATGAAGAAGAAAAAAGCGGTGGAGACCAAGTGATGCGGATGATCCTGGTCGGTTGCGCCAGTCTTGCGCTGGTTGCCTGCGGCGAGGCTGCGGAGACCGCCGGCGAAAGCGCGGAAGAAACCGGCGAGGAGATTTCCGAAGCGCGCGAAACCTATCGAGAGGCTGCCGAGAGCGGACGGGAGGCGGGCGAGATGGCCGAGGCTGCGCGGGCCGGCGTGCAACCGGTCGCCTGCGCATCCGACGAGCAGGAGCTGTTCTCCTGCACCGCAGGAGCCAAACGCATTGCGGTGTGCGGCGTCACCAACGCGCAGGGCCAGAAGACCGCGCAATACCGCTTCGGCAGCGCCGAAAAGGCGGAGATCGTGCTCGACGGAGGGCGCTTCGCCAATACGCCCTATTCGGGTGGCGGCGAATCGCAGATCCAGTTCGCCAATGGCGGCGTGCGGTACATCGTCTACAGCCGCACCATTCGCACCGGGTTCGACGAAGAGGGCAACAAGCCCGAATTCACCGACGGGGTGTGGGTCGTGCGCGGCGACGAGAATCTGGCCGACCGGCAGTGCACGGCGGACGTGGTCTCGGTCGATGTGATGGCGGGCGAAGAGTATGGCGGAGTGAGCAAGGATATCTATTACGGTTTCGAATAGGGAAAAGGGCGGCCCGCTGACTTGCTGGCTGTGCGGCCGGCCGATCGCCACGCGCCTGCAATGGCATCATCCCGTGCCCAAGGCGAAGAAGGGACGGGGGACGGTGCCGGTTCACCCGATTTGCCACCGCACGATCCACGCCAACTTCACCAATGCCCAGCTCGCCCGGATCGGGGACGACCCGGCGCGGCTGCGCGAGAACGAGGTTGTCGCGAAATTCGTGGCGTGGGTGGCGGACAAGCCACCCGATTTCCACGCACCTACCCGCTGATGCTCACGGCTCGCGGGTGATGAAGCGAGCGATCGCAATGCCGATGGCGCCGCCGACCATGTCCGCGGCCAGGTCTGCCAACTCGGCCGAGCGGCCCCAGTCTGTCGCCCACTGAACGATCTCTATCAGTCCGCCGAACCCGGTCAGCGCCGCGAACAAAGCCAGCGCGCTGTGCCGGCGAAAGCCCGCAGCTGTCAGCCCACCCAGCACGAAGAAGGTCACCCCGTGGACAAGCTTGTCGTTGTAACGCGACGGTCCTTCACCGGTCGGCATGATCGCCACCGCAAAGGCGAGACACACCGCTGCGACCAGCGCGATCTGCGCCAGCCGCTCGAGCAGCGGGATCATCGGAATGCGGGGCACGGTGTGGATATGTCCGGCGGCTGGCGCCGTCAGCTCTCGACGTGTTCGGCGAGGATGGTCAGGCCGTTATCGCCCACTTCGGCAAAACCGCCGCGCACTTCGATGCTCTCGGGGCTGGCGTTTGCAGTCTTGTAGATCTGCACCGCGCCATCCTTGATCGTGGACATGAAAGGCGCGTGACCTTCGAGCACGCCGAATTCGCCGTCGGTACCGGGCACGACAACCATGTGCACGTCGTCCGAGCGAACGTGGCGGGCGGGGGTCACCAGTTCGAAATGAAGCGGCATGTCTATTCCTCAAGTGCGTATTGTTGGATGATCAATGGTGCGGTGCGGTCGATAGGGCCTAGGTCGACAAATTGCACGCCAAGATATTGTCCCTCGAAAGCTTGCGTCCGGAACGCCACGGAATGAAACCCCTCCCAGCCCTCCTTGAACGGTATCTCGGCAGTATCGGGAAAAAGTCTTCTGCTATCCGGGATGGATCAACGATGAGGTCGTCGAAGATTGCTCTGGAGCCCTCGCCGGAAAACGCGACCTGACAGAATGACGTGTCGCGAGAATTCGAGATGTAAATCTCTCCATCGTCTACCATACGCTTCACCTGATCGATGGTGCCCGCGCGGGGATGCTCCACCGTGCGGATGAATTCGTAGCCGTCCGCCACGATTTTCGGCTCGGTTTCGAGGCTTCCTTCATAGACCAGCAGTTCCGGGCAAAGCTCGGTCACGGCCCGATCCACCAATTCCCGGACGGTGCTCGCCGATGCCGGCGCGGCTGAAACAAGCGACAGCAGCGGAACCCAGACGACTAGAGCAAATGCCCGGGGTGCAATCTGAATCATGCTCTAACGGCCCTGGCAGCCGCGGCAGCCTGCGATGTGCTGTCGAGCCGCAGCGCGATGATCATCGCGATGGCGCCGCCGAGCCCGTAGCCGATCATGCTGAGAATATCCGGCCAGATCATGCGGTGGATCACCGTCTGCCATGCAGCGATGGGCATGGCGGCAATGGCAATCGCGCTGATGACGAAAACCGGAAGCATGATCGGATTGCGCTTGCCGCGCAGCCACTGGACCATGCAGCCGAAATTCGCGGCTACGAACGGAAAGGCGAAAGCGTAGAGCCAAATCGGTTGCGCGGGCTGGTCGAACACCAGACGACCGGCGATCTGGAACATGTCCTCGAAATCCTGCCAGTTCTCGCGCCGCCAGCGATGAATGTCGAAGGCGGAGATCAGCAGGAAATCGGCAATCGCCAGTTGCAGAAGGCGACGCAGCAGGAGGTCCACCCCAAAAGGGGCCGGTGCCTCCTGCCGATCGGCCATGGCCGCTTACGCGTCCTCGGCGAGCTTCTTCGCCTTTTCGACAGCCTGTTCGATGCCGCCGACCATGTAGAAAGCAGCTTCGGGTAGGTGGTCGTATTCGCCTTCGACGACCGCCTTGAAGCTCTTGACGGTGTCTTCGAGCTGCACGAACTGGCCGGGAATGTTGGTGAACACCTCGGCCACGTGGAACGGCTGCGAGAGGAAGCGCTGGATCTTGCGTGCACGCGCGACGGTCAGCTTATCTTCTTCGGAAAGCTCGTCCATCCCGAGGATGGCGATGATGTCCTGCAGCGACTTGTACTTCTGCAGCGTTTCCTGGACCTGGCGCGCGGTCTCGTAGTGCTCCTGGCCGACGACGCGCGGTTCGAGCACGCGGCTGGTGGAGTCGAGCGGGTCGACCGCCGGGTAGATGCCCAGCTCCGAAATCGCGCGGTTCAGCGTGGTCGTTGCGTCGAGGTGGGCGAACGAGGTGGCAGGCGCAGGGTCGGTAAGGTCATCGGCAGGCACGTAAATGGCCTGGACCGACGTGATCGAGCCCTTGTTGGTCGAGGTAATGCGTTCCTGCAGGTTACCCATGTCGGTCGCCAGCGTCGGCTGGTAACCCACGGCCGAAGGAATACGGCCAAGGAGCGCGGACACTTCCGAACCGGCCTGCGTAAAGCGGAAGATGTTGTCGACGAAGAACAGCACGTCCTGGCCTTCTTCATCGCGGAAATATTCCGCCATGGTCAGGCCCGACAGGGCGACACGGGCCCGCGCACCGGGAGGCTCGTTCATCTGGCCGAAGACGAGAGCAACCTTCGAACCTTCCGAGGTCGCGTTGCCGTCGGCATCCTTGGCGATGACGCCCGCGTCGAGGAATTCGTGGTACAGATCGTTACCTTCGCGGGTCCGTTCACCCACGCCCGCGAACACCGACACGCCGCCGTGGCCCTTCGCGATGTTGTTGATCAGTTCCTGGATCAGCACGGTCTTGCCGACGCCCGCGCCGCCGAACAGGCCGATCTTGCCGCCCTTCGCATAAGGCGCGAGCAGGTCGATGACCTTGATGCCGGTGACCAGAATGCTCGATTCGGTCGACTGGTCGACGAATTCGGGAGCTTCGGCGTGGATCGGCGCGGTCTTTTCGGCACCGATGGGGCCGCGTTCGTCGATCGCTTCGCCGATCACGTTCATGATCCGGCCAAGCGTCTTGGGGCCGACGGGAACGCTGATCTGCGCACCGGTGTTGACGACTTCCTGCCCGCGCACGAGCCCGTCGGTACCGTCCATCGCGATCGTACGCACGGTGCTTTCACCGAGGTGCTGCGCGACTTCGAGGACCAGCGTGGAATCGCCGTTCTTCGTTTCCAGCGCGGTCAGGATCGCGGGCAGTTCGCCTTCGAAATGCACGTCGACGACGGCGCCGATCACCTGGGAAATGGTGCCGTTGCCGGTCAGGTTGGGCTTGGTCGGGGTTTTTGCGGCGGTGGCCATCTCTACAAACTTCCTGTGGCTTGTTACTGCGTGGCGCAGTCTTCGGGAATGTCGACGAGAATGTAGCCGTCGCCATCGGCGGCGATCACGGCTTCACGCTCGGTTTCGGGCGTATCGTCTTCGAGAGCATACTGGCACACGAACTCGGTGCCTTCCTCGGTCGCTTCGCACTGCGCCTCGACCGGAGTCACGGCGGGAGTACAGGTGGCGAGGGCGAGCTGCAACTCGGCGAGCGAGGGCACGTTGCCGTCGCTCTGCGCCGCGGGCGGAACCTCGAGGATTTCGGGCTCTTCCGCCGGCACCTGGGACGAGGCGTAATCCGTCTCGCGGTCGGGATCGACCGGCTCGGCGCAGGCCGAGATCGCCAGCACACCGGCAAGGGCGAAGGATACGCGCATCATCACAGCGCCTCCGCGCCCGCGATGATCTCGATCAGTTCAGTCGTGATCGCGGCCTGGCGCTGGCGGTTATACTCGATGTTGAGGTTCTTGATCAGGTCGCCCGCGTTGCGCGTGGCGTTGTCCATCGCGGTCATCGAGGCGCCCTGTTCGGATGCTTCGCGTTCCAGCAAGGCGCCGAACAGCTGCGTGCGGACATAGCGCGGCAGCAGCTCTTCGAGGATTTCCTCCTCGCTCGGCTCGTATTCCACGATCGCACCCGAATCGGGCTTGGCATTGGCGTCTGCCTCGGGCGCGGGGACCGGGATCAGTTGCTGCGCGACCGGGTCCTGCGCCAGCGCGGACTTGAAGATCGGGTAGATCAGATGCGCGACGTCGTACTCGCCGTTCTCGAACATTGCGATCAGCTCGCTCGCGATCGCCGAGGCTTCTTCGAAACCGGGTGTGCGTACGTCCGAGGTGTCGAAATGCTTGGCGATCGAATCGGCATTATTGCGCTTGATAGGGGCACGCCCTTTCTTGCCGACGAGGTAGAACTGCACGTCCTTCCCGTCCTTGCGCAGTTCGGTCGCCTTCTTGAGCGCTTCCTTGACGATGTTCGCGTTGAGGCCGCCGCACAGGCCCTTGTCGGTGTTGACCACCACCAGCAGATGGCGCTGGTTCGCGCCCGTGCCGGCGAGCAGCTTGGGCGCGGTGTCGCTGTCGCCAACCTTGCCCGCCAGGCTCGCCATCACGGCATTGAGGCGCACGGCATAGGGGCGCGCGGCCTCGGCGGCCTCCTGCGCACGGCGCAGCTTGGCCGCCGCGACCATCTGCTTCGCCTTGGTGATCTTCTGCGTCGACTTGACCGACTTGATCCGGCCCTTGAGTTCTTTGAGGCTTGCCATTGTCCGTCAGCCTTCCAGCGGCTTCACTTCGACGAGATCGGGTGCAGACTGCAACCAGTTCTCGTACTTGGCGAAGACATCCTTGGTGTAATCCTGAGCGTGGTGGAAATCGAACGCCGTCCGATCCGCCCACTCTTCGTAAATCATGATCGTGCTCGATCCGTCCGCAGCGCGGCGCGGTTCGAACGACACGCACCCGTCTTCGCCACGGGTCGCGGGCACGATGGCGGCCACCGCATCGCAGGCGGCCTCCATATGCTCCGGCTTGACCGGGATCGTGGCAAAAACGGTGTAGCTCATGGCGGGCTTACGCGAACTGCTTGGCAAAGGCGTCGAGCGCCTTGACCGTGCGGTCCTTGATTTCGCCTTCGAACTTCTTGGTGTCGCGAATGTCCTTCAGGACGTCTTCGTGTTCGTGGCGCATGAAGCTGAGCATCTGCGTTTCGTATTCGGTCACCCGGTCCACCGCGACATCGTCGAGATAGCCATCGGTACCCGCGAAGATCGAAACGGTCTGCTCTTCGAACGGCATCGGCGAGAACTGCGGCTGCTTGAGCAGCTCGGTCAGGCGCGCACCGCGGTTGAGCAGCTTCTGCGTCGAAGCGTCGAGGTCCGAACCGAACTGCGCGAAGGCCGCCATTTCGCGGTACTGCGCGAGCTCCAGCTTGATCGAGCCCGAAACCTTCTTCATCGCCTTGGTCTGTGCGGCACCGCCCACGCGGCTGACCGACAGGCCGACGTTAATAGCCGGGCGCACGCCCTGATAGAACAGGTCGGTTTCGAGGAAGATCTGGCCGTCGGTGATCGAGATCACGTTGGTCGGGATGTAGGCCGAGACGTCGCCCGCCTGCGTTTCGATGATCGGCAGCGCGGTCAGCGAACCGCCGCCCATCGCATCGCTCATCTTCGCGGCGCGTTCGAGCAGACGGCTGTGGAGGTAGAAAACGTCGCCCGGATAGGCTTCGCGGCCCGGAGGACGACGAAGCAGAAGCGACATCTGGCGGTAGGCGACGGCCTGTTTGGAAAGGTCGTCGTACACGATCACGGCGTGCATGCCGTTGTCGCGGAAGAATTCACCCATCGCAGCGCCGGTGTAAGGCGCGAGGTACTGCAGCGGGGCAGGCTCGGACGCGGTTGCGGCGACCACGATCGAGTATTCCATCGCGCCGTTTTCTTCGAGGCTCTTCACGATCTGCGCGACGGTGGAGCGCTTCTGCCCGACCGCGACGTAGATGCAGTACAGCTTCTCGTTTTCGTCATCGCCCTTGTGCGCGTCGCGCTGGTTGATGAAGGTGTCGATCGCGACGGCGGACTTGCCGGTCTGACGGTCGCCGATGATCAGCTCGCGCTGGCCGCGGCCAACGGGGACCAGCGCGTCGATCGCCTTGAGGCCCGACTGCACCGGCTCGCTGACGCCCTGACGCGGGATGATGCCCGGGGCCTTCTGTTCGACGAGGCGACGCTCGGTCGTGGCGATCGGGCCCTTGCCGTCGATCGGATTGCCCAGCGCATCGACCACGCGGCCCAGCAGGGCCTTGCCGACGGGGACGTCCACGATGGTTTCGGTCCGGCGCACGGTCGTGCCTTCGCGAATGCCGGTGTCCGACCCGAAGATCACGACGCCGACATTGTCGGCTTCGAGGTTCAGGGCCATGCCCTTCACGCCGCCGTCGAATTCGACCATCTCGCCCGCCTGGACCTGGTCGAGGCCGTGAATGCGGGCGATCCCGTCACCCACGCTAAGCACGGTGCCGACTTCGCTTTCCTGTGCGGACGAATCGAAGTTGGCGATCTGGTCCTTGATGACCTTGCTGATTTCAGCGGCGCGAATATCCATTGCCTGAGCCTTTCATCGACAGCCCTCCCGAAGGAGGTCGCTGTCAGCCTTTCATTGCCTGCGTAAGCGCGTTGAGACGGGTGCGGATCGATCCGTCGATCCGGCGGGAGCCGATGGTGACGATGAGGCCACCGAGCATATCGGGGTCGACCGAGCTGGTCAGCTTGACCGTGCGGCCTTCGCGCGCAGTCAGCTTCTTGCGCAGCGTAGCCAGCTGGTCTTCGGAAAGCGGGTGTGCGCTGATCACGTCCGCGCTCACTTCGCCGCGCTGGGCGGCGGCGATGTCGCGGAACGCGCGGATCATGCGCGGCAGTTCCGCCAACCGGCGATTCTCAGCCAGCACGCCGAGAAAGCGGCGAGTCAGCGGGCCGAGGTCGAGCAGCTTGGCGATCTCTTCCAGCGCGTCCGACTTCATGCGGCGATCGAGCTGCGGATTGGTCGTCAGCGAAGCGAGCTCGGACGATTGGTCCAAAGCGGCGGAGAGCTTTTCAAGGTCGCTCTCGACCGGGCTCACCACGCCATCTTCGGCTGCCAGCTCGAACAAAGCGACGGCATAGCGGCCTGCAAGGCTGGTCTGAATACCGGCGGAAATCTCCACGCCTGATGGTCCTCTTCGGGTCCGGGGAATAACGAGTGCGGTGCCTGCCGTTGGGAAGCTGCATCCTGCAAGACACAGGGGCAGCCTCGGCGAAGCTGGCGCGCGACTAGCATCGGGGTTTGCGAAGCGCAAGCCGAGGGAAAGCGATTCGTGCGCCGCGCGTCAGAGCGTTCGCGAGAGCCAGGCGATCGGAATGAACGACATTGCCGCATAACCGACACCCACCTTCCACCACTTGTCGGCGAAGATCATCCATACGACCAGCAGCATCGGCAGCCATTCGCCCCAGCCGCGGAGCATCCCGTAGACGAATCCGTAGCGCGTGAAGAGTGTCGCGAGCCACCCCCCGCCGACCGCCGACACGACAATCAAGACGAGTGACCATTGGTACCGGCGGTTGGCCATATAATATGCGCCAAGATCGAGCCGCTCGTCTCCGGCCCCGTCCCTCGTCAGCTTGTCGGGCAGAGCGACCGCCGCGATTAGCACGATGACGACCATAAGTGCCATGATCGGCAAAAATTCGCCGAGCGTTATGGTTCTTCCATCTCCCCGATTCGCCATCATCCACCAGAACACCAGCACGATCATGAGCGCGAAGAAGGCGAAGATCGGCTGCGCCCAGTGCCACCGGACATTGGGCGCGCGGACCAGACGGTGGAGATTCTCCAGTTCGAAGGTGATGGCAACGCCCAGCACGATCGAGATGAGAACGAGTGCCTGGTTCATCCCGGTTGTATGCCCTCAATCCGCCGGCTGGCAGGAATAGACGAGGCGCTCGTTGGGTTGCGAAGGCAGGGCTCCGAGCACTGCTTCCTGCTGCCGTCCCAGCTTCGCCGCGCCATCGGGCGCTTCGCAGGACGGCGCGGAATAGCTGCCGCGCGCCTCGCGTGCCGCAGCGATGCCTTCTCGCGACAGCAGATAGCGGTCGGCACGGTAGGTGCGCGTCTGCGGGTCGTAGCGGGCGACGCTGACGATATCTTCTTCATTGGGTACGAACACGCGCGCCCATTGCCCGCCCGCAAAGCCATATTGCGTGCGCCCGTTCACGCATCCGCCCGGCGACCAGCGCAGATCGACGCTGGCGGTCGGCTGGCCGGTCACCCGACTGCGCGACGGCTCGAGCGTGCAGACGAATCGCCCGGCGGCAGCAGCCGAGACATCGTTCGCCACCTGCTCGCTGCCCGTGTCCTCGCCCAGCCCAGCGGCCACGCGCCGGTCGATTTCTTCGAGCCCGGGGCGCGTAAGATAAAGCGCCGCTGCCGTCACCAACAGCACCGCCGCCAGTGCGTAGCATGCGAAGGGCACCCAGCCGGGCAGGCTTTTACGCACATCGTCGTCCCACTCGGGGTCTTCCTCGATCGCGGCTTCCGGCACGCTCTCGCCCGTCGCCAGCTCCTTCTCGCGCCGCTGGGCGAGCGCGTAGCCGAGCACGGCGAGCCCGATTGCGGAAAGCAGCGCGAGCAGCGCCATCGCGATCCGGTTCTCACGCTCTCCCTGCACCGCCAGCGCGGCCTCGAGCTGCAGCCGGTCGCGCCGCGCCTCGGTGGCTGCGGATCGCGCCTGCATCTGCTGGCGCGCGTTCTCCGCCGCCTGCGCGCGCCGCTCCCGCTCCGCCTCGTCGAGTTCGGCGAGGCTGCGGCAGGGCATGTCGTTGAGGCGCGGCGTGACGTTGTTGGCGCGCAGGAACGGCACCAGCTCGCGGTTCGACACCGCGAAGTAGAACTCGGCATCGGTCCCGTCGCTCTCCGCGCCGAAGGAATTGACGCCCAGCACCCGACCGCAATTGTCGAGCAGAGGGCCACCCGAATTGCCGCGCGCGATGGGGGCGGTGTGCAGGATCGTGTCGAACTGGCGGCTGGGCCGTTCTCCCGAGATGAACCCGCGGCTCTTCACCGGGGGCTGCGAGCGCACGATGTCCTCGATCGAGAGGCCCTGCGCGCGGTCGACATTCATCGGATAGCCGACCGACGTCACCTCGCTGCCGCTGCCCCCGGGGCGGCTGGCGGCCAGGGTAAGCGGCGGCATGCGCAGGCTGCCCTGGATGGAAAGCAGCGCGAGATCGGTGCCTGGATCGATCGCCACGATCCGCGCGAAGGCGGGCGGATCGCCATCCGGCGGGACGATGCCGATCACCCGGCTTTCGCCGAAGGGGCCTGCCGACATGGCTTCGCGCACGACATGCGCATTGGTGACGATCCGTTGCGGGCCGACCGCGAAGCCGGTGCCGTGGCTGACGGGGTAGAGCTCTTCCTCGCCGCCCTCGGCGGTCCGGTCGAAGATCACGATCCTGACGACTCCGCGCGCCGCCGCGTCGATATCGGCGGGCTCGGCTTGGGCGGGTGCCGTGAAGCCGAAAGGTGCCAGAAGAAGTGCGAGGAGGATCAGGATTCGCGTCATTGGCCGCCCTTTTGGCGCTGCCGGGGTTTGGCCGCAAGCTTCGGGATGCGGGCCGTCTCGAATGAGTCTACATCTTGTTGCATGACGAATGGTGAAACAGCCTTTGCAACCGACGAAACCCGCTGGGCGGCGGTGATGCGGCGTGACCGGGCGTTCGACGGGCGCTTCGTTACCGGGGTGCTGAGTACCGGCATCTACTGCCGTCCGAGCTGCGCGGCGCGGCATCCCGCGCGCCGGAACGTGCGCTTCTTTGCCGATGGCGCACAGGCGCAGGCGGCGGGCCTCAGGCCGTGCAAGCGCTGCCTGCCCGACGATGTGGCGCGCGACGAGGCTGCGGTGCATGCGGCATTCGATGCGATTCGCGCGGGGACAGTCCGACGCTGGAGGAGCTCGGCGCGATCACCGGCTATTCGCCCACGCATTTCAGCCGGGTGTTCAAGCGGGCGATCGGCCTGTCGCCCGCCGCCTTCGCGCGGGCCCTGAAGGAAGAACGCGCTCGCGAAGCGCTGTCGGGGGTGAAACACGTGACCGATGCGATCTACGATGCGGGCTACGCGGCGCCGAGCCGCTTCTACGCCGCGATGGAAGGAAAGATGGGCATGAGCGCGAGCGCATGGAAGAACGGCGGGCGCGGCACGACGATACGCTGGGCGGTGGTCGACACCACGCTGGGCGCGATGCTGGTCGCGGCGACCGACAAGGGCGTGTGCCGCCTGTCGTTCGAGGAGGGCGAGGATGCGTTGCGCGCGCGCTTTCCCGAAGCCGAACTGGTGGAAGGGGGTGCCGAATTCTCCGGCCTGCTGAGGCGGGCGATCGAAGCGGTGGAGCATCCGGGGGCGGGCGCGGACATTCCGCTCGACGTCCAGGGCACTGCCTTCCAGGAAGCGTGCTGGCAGGCACTGCGCGAAATTCCGCCGGGCGAGACGCGCAGCTACAGCGAGATCGCGGCAGCGGCGGGCAACCCGAAGGCCGTGCGCGCGGCGGGCAGCGCGAACGGCGCGAACAATGTCGCCGTGCTGGTCCCCTGCCACCGCGTCGTGCGCAGCGACGGCAGCCTTGGCGGCTATGCCTACGGGCCGGAGATCAAGGCCGAACTTCTGCGGCGGGAGAAGGATAGCACGGGTTAATCCCGGAACACGGCTGCGCGCTGGCCTGTTGGTGTTGCAGGAGACACAACAGGGGCAGTTCCATGACCGATACGACCGATACGTATTCCGGCACCGGTTCCAGCACGGGCGGGCAGTCGCGCTGGCCCACCTTCGCGGCGATGATTGCGACCTCGATCGTCACGATGTTCGTGCTCAAATATTCCAACGTCTACGATACGGGGCACATCTGGTTCAGCCAGACGCGCATGTGGATGGCGCTGATGATGGGCATGGCGATGATCGTCATCATGCTCGGCTTCATGTGGGGGATGTACAAGACGTTCCTGACCAAGATGCTGGTCATGGCGGGGGCGGTCATCGGCTTCGTGCTGTTCCTGTTCCTCGCGCGCAGCCAGGCGACCGTGAACGACCAGGCTTACATGAAGGCGATGATCCCGCATCATTCCATCGCCGTGCTGACCAGCCGCCGCGCGCAGATCAGCGATCCGCGCGTGCGCGAACTGGCCGACGCCATCATCGAGGCGCAAGTCAAGGAAATCGCGCAGATGGAGCTGCTGCTGGGGGATATCGAGGAGAACGGCGAACAGGGCACGGGCGAGCCGCTGCCGCCGCGCACCGCAGAATTGACCGAGGAACTACGCCAGGAGGCGCGGAGCGACGCCGGGCTGGCGGAGTGACCCTCAGCGCCTGAAGATTGCGCGCGCGGCAAGATCGAAACAGGCCGCCAGATCCTTCTTGGGCGGGATATCATTGCCGAACAGCAGCGGCGAATAGAGCGGCGAGTAGAGCAGGGCGAGCGCGGCGCGCGGCTCGACGCCCTGCTGCAATTGCCCCGCTTCGGCGGCGCGCGCCATCCGCATCCGGGCCCAGTCGCGGCGCGGATCGAGCCAGCGCTTGCGCACCGCCGCCGACACCATCGGGCTTTCGCGCCCGCCCATCAGCAGCGCGGCGAAGGCGCGGCCCGTGGGCCCCCGCAGCTGGTCGGCCATGCCGGTAATCTGCGCGCGGAAATCCTCTTGCGCCGAGGCGCTGTCATGCAGATCGAGCGCTTCGTCGATGGCGGCGAAGAAGGCGTCGACCGCCAGATCGGCGCGGCCCTGCCACCAGCGGTAGATCGTGCTCTTGCCCGTCCCCGCCTCGCGCGCGACGCCCTCTATCGAGAGTTTCTCGTATCCGTCGCGCACCAGCAGTTTGAGCGCGGCGATCAGGATCGCCTCGCGCGAGTACTCGCTGCGCGGGCGGCCCTTGGGTTTCGAGGTTTCGGCGGGTGGATTCATATCGGCCATGCGAAACGCTACCGTCTCGCATGGCCGATCACAAGTTCGGGCGAAGTTCCCGAATCAGGTTGGCCGACGCTTACTCCGCGCCGACGAAGATCGCCTTGGCGTTCGCGAATTCCTTTACGCCGAAGCCGCCATGCTCGCGCCCGTAGCCCGAGTTCTTGACGCCGCCGAAGGGCATCGACGGATCAGCCAGCCCGAAGGTGTTGATGAACACCATGCCGGTGTCGAAGTGCTTCGAGGCAAGCTCGATCGCCCGGTCGACATTCTTCGACATGATCCCGCCGCCGAGGCCATAGCGGCTGTCGTTGGCGATGCGCATCGCGTCTTCGTCGTCCTTGGCCTTGATGACCGAGGCTACGGGTCCGAACAGCTCGTCGTCATAGGCGGGCTGGCCGGGGGCCACATCGGTCAGCACGGTGGCCGGATAAAACGCGCCGGGGCCATCGGGGATTGTGCCGCCACAGGCGATCTTGGCCCCGTTCTCGACCGATTTGTCGACCTGTTGCTGCAGCGTCTTGCGCAGGTCGTCGCGCGCCATCGGGCCCATGTCGGTATCCTCGGCCGTGGGATCGCCGGTCTTGATGGCGGCAAACTTGGAGACGTATTTCTCGACGAATTCGTCGTAGACCTTCTCGGTCACGATGAAGCGCTTGCCTGCGATGCAGGTCTGGCCGTTGTTGTAGAGGCGCGCGGTGGCGCAGATGCCGACCGCCTTGTCGATGTCGGCATCTTCGAGCACCATGTAGGCATCGTTGGAGCCCAGCTCGAGCACGGTTTTCTTGAGCGCCTTGCCCGCTTCCTCGGCAATATGCTGGCCCGCGCCGTCCGACCCGGTGAGCGTCACGCCGCGCACCTTGTCATAGGCGATGATCTCGTCCGATGTGTCGTGGTCCACCACCAGCACGGTGAACAGGCCATCGGGCAGGCCGCCCTTCTTGAAAATCTCCTCGATCTTCAAGCCGCTGCCGGTGCAATTGGCGGCGTGCTTCAGCAGCACGCCATTGCCCGTCATCAGGTTGGCGATGGCGTAGCGGATCACCTGATAGGCGGGGAAGTTCCACGGCTGGATGCCGTAGATCACGCCGATGGGGGAGTAGGTGACGATGCCGCGCCCGGCATTGTTCGGGTCGCGTTTCTCGTCGGCCAGTTCCTCGGGGCCGTTGGCGGCGGTGTAGTCGCAGATCGCGGCGCACAGCTCTACTTCGTCGCGGCTGTCCTTGAGCAGCTTGCCTACCTCGGCGGTCATCAGCTGGGCGAGCTCTTCCTTGTTGTCGCGCAGCGCCTTACCGAGACCCTTGATGACTTGCGCCCGGTCTTCGAGGCTGCGGAGCTTCCACTGCGAGAACGCATCGTGGCAGGCATCGACCTTGGCGAAGGCCTCGCCCTGCGAGAGGTGCGCATAGGTTTCCAGCTGATCGCCGGTGGCCGGGTTGATGGTGGTGACATTGCTCATGAAGTCTCTTTCCGTTTCGGGGGTTTGCCCTTTCAAGCGGCGAGAAGGCCATGCCGTTCCCGACCGGCGAAGTCGGGCGGCTATATTGCATTTGCGAAGCAATCGCATTAGATGCGCGATATGAGCACACGACCCGAGCCCCGCGAACTGACCGTTCTCCAACGCAACCGCATCACCCCCTCCCTCCAGCGCGTTACGCTGGGCGGGCCGGGTCTCGACGGGTTTCCCGCCGGGCAGGAGGGCGGTTATCTCAAACTGTTCCTGGGCGAAGGCGAGAACGGAAAACCGATCGTGCGCACCTATACGATCCGCGATCAGCGTAAGAACGAGCTCGACATTGATTTCGCGCTGCATGGGGGCGAGGCTGCCGGGCCTGCAACGAAGTGGTCGCTCACCGCAGAGCCGGGAAGCACAATCGCGGTCGGCGGGCCGGGAGCCGCCAAGCCATTGCCCGACGGCCATGACTTCTACCTCATTGCAGGGGACATGACTGCGCTGCCTGCGATTGGCGTCAATCTCGCGGCGCTCTCACCCGACGCACGGGGCCTCGCCGCCATCGAGATCCAGAACGAAGCGGACAAGCTTGCGTTGGCGAAGCCCGACGGCGTCGAGATCAGGTGGCTGGTCAATCCCGAGCCCGGCAGCCGGCCCTCTCTTCTCTCCGACGCTTTGCGCGGCCTGCCGCTGCCCGAAGGAAGATTGGCCGGCTGGGCGGCCTGCGAATTCTCCTCGATGCGCAACCTGCGCGCATTCCTGCGCGATGAGCTAGGGCTGCGCGGTCCCTCGCTCTACATCTCCAGCTACTGGAAGGCGGGGCTGGTGGAGGACGATCACAAGGTCGCGAAGCGCGAGGATGCCGAAGCGCAACCGGCCTAGTCCGCGCGGGCCCATCCCTTGTCCGCAGGTTCGAGCGAGCCGAGAAAGTCCTCGGCGGTTTCCAGATATGCCTTTTGCTTGTCCTCGCCCATCCGGTCCCAGTTGGAATAGATCCGCCCGATCCGGTGATTGCTCTCCAGCCGGTCGCGGTGTCGCTCCATGAAGTGCCAGTAGAGCGAATTGAACGGGCACGCGCCTTCGCCGGTCTTCTTCGATACGCTGTAAGCGCAGTCGGAGCAGTAGTTGCTCATCTTGTTGATGTAATTGCCGCTCGCCGCGTAGGGCTTGGACGCAAGCTTGCCGCCATCGGCATAGAGGATCATCGCGGCCACGTTGGGCAGCTCGACCCATTCGTAGGCGTCGGCATAAACCACCAGATACCAGTCCTGCACCTCGCGCGGGGAGATCCCGGCGATGAGGCAGAAATTTCCCAGTACCATCAGCCGCTGGATATGGTGGGCATGGGCGTTGTCTCGGGTCGAGCGGATGCAGTCGGCGAGGCATCGCATGTCCGTCTCGCCGGTCCAGAAAAACTCGGGCAGCGCGCGCTGTGCATTGAGCGCATTGGCGCGTTGCAGATGCGGCATGTGCAGCCAGTAGAAGCCGCGGACATATTCGCGCCAGCCTATCAGCTGGCGGATGAACCCCTCGACGCTATTGAGCGGCGCGTTGTCCTCCTTGTACGCCTTTTCGGCGCGCTGGCACAGCTCCAGCGGATCGAGCAGGCCGAGATTGATGCTGGTGGAGAGCATCGAGTGGAACAGGTCGTCCTGCCCGTGGATCATCGCGTCCTGGTAGGGGCCGAAACACTCGATTCGCTCGGCAAAGAAGGCGTCTGCGGCCTCCTCCGCCTGATCGCGGGTGACCGGCCAACCGAAATTCTCGAGGCTGCCGAAGTGATCGTCGAACCGCTCCTCGACCAGATCGATACAGTCGCGGGTGATGTCGTCGGGCTCGAAAATTGGACGCAGCGGCGCTTCGAGCCCTTCCTTGGGTGGCTTGCGGTTTTCGCTGTCGTAGTTCCATTCGCCGCCTTCGGGCTTGTCGCCATCCATCAGCAGCCCGGTTTTGCGGCGCATCTCGCGGTAGAAGAACTCCATCCGCAGCGTGTCGCGATCTTCGGCCCAGTCGCGGAATTCGGCGATCGAGCACACGAAGCGGTCGTCGGAAAGTATCTCGACCTCGCAATCGAATTTGTCCGGCCATTCCTCGATGGCCTGCTGAACCCGCCACTCGCCCGCCTCGACGATGTGGATGGCGCGCGGATCGTGGCGCTCGATCGCGCGGGCGACCTCGCCGGTGAAACTGCCGGCATTTTCGGAATCGTCGAGCGCGACATAGTCCACGCTCCAGCCGGCATCGCGCAGCTCGGCGGCGAAATGGCGCATGGCGGAGAAGATCAGTGCGATCTTCTGCTTGTGATGCTTCACATAGGTTGCCTCGTCCCACACCTCCGTCATCAGGACGACGGTATCGTCCTTGGTCCGCCCGCTCAGGCTGGCGAGGGTGCGGGTCAGCTGGTCGCCCAGAATGGGAACTAAAACGGGGCCATCGTTGCAATCTGCCATGCCCGCTCAATGCACGAAGGCGCACCGTGGGCCACTGGCCTTTGGGGCAGGGCGTCGCTGCCACTACCCGGATGATGCCTTGCAAGAACGAAAAAAGGGCCGGAAGCGCGATGCTCCCGGCCCTTCTTGAATTGCGAAGTCGGTTGGCGCGGGGTCAGTCGACCTTGCAGCCGTAGTCTTCGATCCTCTTCTCAAGCGCTTCACGTTCGGCCTTGCGCTGCTCTTCGTCCTTGTACTCGCCGGGATGATCGGGCCGGATTTCGTTGAGCAGCGGGTCGCGCTTGCCCTCTTCGAATTCGGTGAACATCTTGCGGAGCATGCATTGCTGGCCGCCCTTTCCGTCGATGAACCGCGCTCCCACGATCTTCGCTTCCGCCGGACGATCTTCGAGCAGCAGCATGTGCACCAGCGCCTGGCGAATGGGGTAGTCGAATGGCGCATAGCGGAATGCGCTTTCCAGGCCCGTCTTCGCCACCTCGGGCATCTCTTCGCTCTCGTCGAAGAGGTAGCTCAGATAATAGCCGTAGAGCGGATAGGGATGATCGAATTCCTTCTGGTTGGCTGCCGCATAGCGCTTGCGCGCTTCGCTGAGCTTGGACGGGTCCTCGAACGACTGACGCAGGGCGATGTCGCCATAGAACATCGCGGCTTCGGTCGACTCCGGATCGGCGGCGATGGCACGCTCCGCCAAGGCTTCGGCTTCGGCGTAGTTGCGCGCGTCGATCTCCGCCTCCATCGCTGCGAGCAGCACTTCCGGGCTGTTCGGATAGCGTTCCACCAGCGGGCGGGTCTTACGAACTACGCTTTGCGCTTCGTCCTCGTCGACACCACGATTGGTGATGATCATTGCTTCCATGCGCGCGGCCTGCGCCTCGTTGAGCTTGTGTACCTCGACCGGCGGCTCCGCCTGCGTGGCGTAGGGCACCTTGAGCACGCGTGCAGCGCCCTGGCGGAATTCCTCGAGCTCCCTGCGTAGCACATCGAGATCGCCAAAGGCGATTTCGGCGGCTTCCATCCGCGATTTGCCCTCGCTGATAGCCTGCATGTACTTACCCATCTGGCCCCTGCGTTCGGGGTTCAGGTTCAGGTGGCTCGCGAGCAGCCAGCCATGGGCATAGGTCCGTCCGGTGGTGTTGCGATCCGGCTTGGCCGGCGGATCGAAAGTCTTCTCCAGGTCGATCGGAATGGACGAAAGCGAGTAGCTGCGTGCGGTCGGCACGTCGCCGATGACGAAGTAATCGTCAAAGAATTCGACGTTCGAAAACAGCTCGGCAAAGCCTTCGCTGTACCACAGCGGGTACGGCGCATCGCTGTGCTGGAACATGAAATAATGGACATATTCGTGGAACAGGATGCCCTGCGGATCGAGCATCATCGCGCTATCCACGTCGCGCTGCCGGCTGCGTCCGCGCCGCTTGTTGAGCTGACGCGGGACGAAAGCGACCGCCCCGTCGGCGCGACCGATGAAGAAGCCGCCGATGCCGCTGCCGCGAGCGCCGGCCAGCGTCGCCATGTCACGCGTCTCGCCGAAGCGGAACACCGTGACCTTGGCCGATTCAGGCAGGCTGCCGTCGTCGGGGCCAACGCCCGTGAGGATGCGCAGCACTTCGTCGAGGCGCTCCAGATCCTGCGCGAATTCCTTGGTGCTGTCGGCGTCGTCTTCCGCATACACGATGAAGTGCAGCGTTTCCGCCCGGTGCCAGTCCTGTGCCGATGCCGGCACGGCGATAAACACCGTTAGCGCGGCAAGTAATGATGCGATCAAGCGCATTTCGAAATTTCCCCTAGTGTCCAATGGTTTGGGTGCAAATACGCCCCGACTCGTAAAGGCTAGTAGATAATCCGGGCGATTTCAATGATGTGCCGTTCTGCACTCGGTCGGTGGGGCGCTCGCCGCAGGGGGATGGCTAACTCGCGAGATCGAGGGCGCGCTGCGCCGCTTCCCGCCGGGCGGGATCGTTGAGCATGGATTCCAGAAGCCTGCGCGCCGCCTCCAGCTCGCCGCGCCGCACCAGCGCGACCGCATAGGCGTAGCGCAAATCGCTGACGCCCGCATTCCCCACGAATGCGCGCCCCAGTTGATCGAAGGCCCGCTCGCTCGGGTCCAGCCCCTGTTCGATGAAGGTCTGGTAATAGATGGCAGCGGCGAGGGGTTCCTCACCGGCATCGGCGGCTACCGGAGCCAGCAGCTCGCGGATGGCATCGAAGCCGGCATCGTCGTCCAGCTCTCCCGTGCGAAGCTGGCGCGCGAGCATGAGTTCGGCCTTCAGGCGGAGCGCGGGGTGTAGCGCCGGATCGAGCTCCAGCGCCCGGTTGACGGCTTGCCACGCCTTCTCGTCCGAATATGTGCGTCCGGTGACGACGATGACGCCGTTCTGGAAGCCGTACCCACCCAGCATGAGGTCGGGCCCGTAGCGCCCGCTCTCTGTCAACGCGAATTCTGCGGCGGCGTATTCGTACCAGACGTCCGCGCTGTCCGGGAAGCGGCGGGTCAGTTTCTCGAGATCGCCCGCCACGTCCTCGACGTCCCTGTTCTCGAGGCGACGCAGCCGCGGGACGATCAGCGCCACTTCGTCTTCTTCCATGGGACTTAAGGCGACGGGAACCGGCTCGCCGAAGCGCACCGGGACCTGCCGGAGCGATACCCGCCCCTTTTTTGCTTGCTGATAGAGGCCGCGCGCCTCCTCAGCATGCGCCTGCAGATCGCCCAGTTCTGCAGCTGCCCGTTCCAGCGTGCCGCCACTGGCATAGATGGCCAGATAATTCTGAATTCGCGCATCGTTACTCGGATTGGAAAGCAGGGCGCGCACGAGTTCGCGGCTCATGCGGTAGAATTCGCCGTAGAGCCGGTCGCCGACGGGGGCCTTTTCCTCTTCCAGCACCGCGCGAAAGCGGATTTCGGAGAACTTGCCGTCGGAGGGGCGGGTGAAATCGGGCACGCCGAGCAGGAAGACGTCGTCCTGAGCTCCCTCTTCCGCCTCCTGCAGGATCGTCGTGCCGAAGAAAGCTGGAAGCCCGACATTGAGCCAGGGTGGAAGGCGGCGAACGAAAGCATGGTTGAGGTGGACCGATGCAGCCGCGAAGAAAACGCTGCTGTCGCGGTATCGGATATCGCGATCGGGATCGTACATCGCGAAGGTGGTGTCGATTTCCGAGCGCAGTCGGGTCAGGCCGGAAAGCGGTTGTCCCGCGACGTAGGTTATCCGCCCGTCATCATCGTCGAGGAAGATGTGATGCTTGCGCGCCGGTTCGAGTTGCTGCGGGAACTGGCGTTGCATCAGCAGCCGAAATGCCTCCAGCCGCTGTGCAAGATCGCGGATCTCGGTCTCTTCGAGGTCGCCGTAGAGGACGAAATTCTCGGTTTCCGCGCGCAGCCAGTCCGTTGCTCCGGCGCGAACGGGGAGGGTCAACAGGGCGAGAATGAACACCAGTCGCCAGATCATGGATGAAACCTATCCCTTGTTGCGATGCGTCGTGTCAAACAGGCTCCTACCTGCCTCGTCCCGCCAAACAGATTTGCGGACCGCTAGCTCGAGAGATCGAGCGCGCTTTGTGCGGCCTCGCGATAGTCTGGATTGTTGAGCATGGATTCCAGCAACGTACGGGCCAGTTCGCGCTCGCCCCGCCGCGCGAGCGCGACCGCGTAGGCATAGCGCACCTCCTCGACGCCGGCATTGCCGATGAACGCGCGGCCTAGCGCGTCGAAGGCGTCTTGCGGCGGTGCGATGCCCTGTTCGACAAAGCTCTCGTAATTGAGCGCCGCGGCGAGTGGATGCTTGCCCGGCTCTGCGACCAGCGGAGCGAGCACTGCCCGGACTTCTTCGAACCCTTCCGCATTTTCGAATTCGCCATTGCGGACCATGCGGGCCAGCATGATCTCCGCCTTCAGTCGACGGGCCTGCGGTTGGTCCGGGTCGATCTCCAGTGCCCGGTTGGCGGCGCGCCAGGCGTTTTCGTCCGAATATTTCCGGGCAGTCACCACGATGACACCCCCGGTATTGCCGAGCCCGCGAAAAACCCGGTCGGGCCCGTAGAGACCGCCTTCGTAGAGCGCGAACTCGGCTGCGGCGTATTCGTACCAGACGTCCGCGCTGTCGGGGAAGCGCTCGGTCATGCGTAGAAGATCGCGGGCGACATCCTCTCTCTCGTGATCGAGCAGCCGCCGGAAGCGGATGTCGACCAGCGCGATCTCGTCGTCGCCCATGGCGCGCACCGTGACCGGACCATTCCAGTCGAGCCCGATTGGAACCGCGTGCAGCGTTGGCCTGCCACGTGCGATGGACCGCGCGCTCTTCAGGACCGGGGCGAGGTCGCCGATGATCTCGACGCTATCCTCCATCGAACCGCCGGCGTTATAGGTTTGGAGATATTTCTCGATCTTCGCGTCGTTGGCGGGGTCCGACAGCAGACCGCGTACCAGTTCCCGACTGGTCCGTTTGAAATCGGCGTAACTCGAGTCGGTAGGGTGGGCGCGCATCAGCATCACGTCCGTGAAGCGTCGTTTCGTCGGCTTCCCCGTCATCGGGTACCACACATCGGGCACGCCCAGCACGAACTTGCCAACGCTGCCGAGCATCGCGGTGCTGAAGTACCCTGTAAGACCGTGGCTGAGCCAGGGCACCATCGGCCGGATGAACGAACCCGACAAGCGCAGCTTGGCAGCGGCATCGGAGACGTGAAGATGCCTAAACTGGTCGCCGTACCTCGTCGAAAACACCGAAAAGGAGGCCTCGATTTCGGGCCACGACCCGGCGTAACCGCCCAAATGCCTGTTGGTGACGCTGGAAATCCGGCCGTCGTGCTTGTCGAGAAACACATGGTGCTTGCGAGCTGGCGCGACCTGGTGGGGCACCTGGTGATCGAGCAAGATGAGGAACGATTCCAGCCGCACCGCAAGCGCGCGGATATCCTCTTCTTCTAGGTCGGCGTGGATCACGAAATGTTCGGTCTCGGCGCGCAGCCAGTCGGACGCCCTCGCTTCGACGGAGAGGCTCAGCGCGATCAGCAGCAGGGCAAGGCGGAGCAGCATCGCCCGGATCATGGTCCGAAAAAAACGCCTGTCAAACAAAACTATAGGGGTCGACGTCCACGCTCACCCGCACGCCGCGCGGCAGGTCGAGCGGGCTCAGCCAGTCGCGGATCGCGTCCTGCAGCGCGGCGGTGCGCTTGGCGTTGATCAGCAGGCGGTAGCGATAGCGACCGCGCAGCTGCGCGAGCGGGGCGGGCGCGGGGCCGAGGATCATGATGTCGTCAAGCCGGGGGCGCGCGTCGCCGATCCGCGCGGCGGCGAGGCGCGCTTCCTTGTCGTCCTCGCTCGACACGATGATTGCCGCCCAGCGACCGAAGGGCGGGGCATTGGCGTGGCGGCGTGCCTCCAGCTCCGCCTCGAAGAAGGCGTCGCGATCCCCCGCCGCCAGCGCCGCGATTACCGGGGCTTCGGGATGGCGTGTCTGGATCAGCACCTCGCCGGGCTTGCTCGCCCGGCCTGCGCGCCCCGCGACCTGCGCGATCTGCTGATAGACCCGCTCGGCCGCGCGCAGGTCTCCGCCCTCCAGACCGAGGTCCGCGTCGACCACGCCGACCAGCGTCAGGTTGGGAAAATGGAACCCCTTGGTGACCAGCTGCGTGCCCACGATCACGTCGATTGCACCGCTTTCCGCCATCGCGACGAATTCGGCGGCGCGCGCGGGCGTGTTCAGTGTGTCCGAGGTGGCGACCGCGATGCGGGCCTCGGGCGCGATCTCACGCACCTCGTCGGCGACGCGTTCCACGCCGGGACCGCAAGGGACGAGGCTGTCCTTCTCGCCGCACTCGGGGCAGGCTTCGGGCGTCGGTTCCTCGTGCCCGCAATGGTGGCAGGCGAGCCGATGCGAGAAGCGATGCTCGACCAGCCACGCGCTGCATTGCTTGCACTGGAAGCGATACCCGCAAGTGCGGCACAGCGTTAGCGGGGCATAGCCGCGCCGGTTGAGGAAGAGCAGCGTCTGCTCACCACGCTCCATCCGCGCGAACAGCTCGCGCGCAAGGCTGGGCGCGAGCCAGCGGCCGCGCTCGGGCGGTTCCTCGGTCAGGTCGAGCAGCCGGATAGTGGGCAGGGTAGCGCCGCCGAAGCGGCTCGGCAGGTCGAGCTTCCGGTAAGTCCCGGTCTCCACCATGTGGAGGCTTTCCAGCGCGGGCGTGGCGCTGGCGAGCACCACCGGTATCCGCTCGAAATGGCCGCGCATCACTGCGACATCGCGGGCATTATAGCGCACGCCGTCGTCCTGCTTGAAGCTGATCTCGTGCGCCTCGTCGACGACGATCAGGCCGAGATTGGCATAGGGCAGGAACAGCGCCGAGCGCGCGCCGACCACGACTTGCGCACCATTGTTCTGCGGCGCCCGCGTGATGGCATTCCAGGCCCTGCGCCTCTCGGACGACTTGAGCGAGGAGTGCCACAGCACCGGGGGTACGCCGAAGCGATCCTCGAACCGGCGCAGAAAATTCTCGGTCAGCGCAATCTCTGGCAGCAGCACGAGCACCTGTTTCCCGGCGCGGATCGCGGCGGCGACGGGTTCGAAATAGGTCTCCGTCTTGCCAGAGCCGGTCACCCCGTCGAGCAGGATCGGCGCGAACTCTCCCGCCTCGACCGCCTTTACCAATTCGTCCGCCACCGCCGCCTGGTCGGGCGACAGCACCGGCTCGGCATGGTCGGGCCGGGCGCGGGGGTAGGGGCGGTCGGCGTCGACCTCCTCGGCTTCGAGCACGCCCTGCGAAACGAGCCCGCGCAGCACGCCTTCGGATACGCCTGCCAGCGCCGACAATTCGCGGATCGTCCCCTGCCGGTCTGTCAGGTTTTCCAGCGCGACCTTGCGTTGCGGCGTCATCCGGTCGGGCTCCTGCCCGGACAGCCGGTATTCGGTGATCGTCACTCCGCCTTTCAGCGCGCCGCCGCTCGCCAGCACCATCCGTGCGACCGACGACATCGGCGCGCAGTAATAGTCGGCGGTCCATTCGATCAGCCGCCGCAGTTCGGCCCGGATCGGCGGCACGGGCAGCACCTCGATGATCGGGCGCAGCTTTTCCTCGGGCACCGACTGCGCCTCAAGCCGTTCTTCCTCCCACACGATGCCCGTGATCCGGCGCGGGCCCAGCGGCGCGAGAACGACGCTGCCATGCTCGACCGCTATCCCGTCGGGGACGCGGTAATCGAGCACGCCGAGCGCGGCGTTGAATACTAGGAGGCGGATACGGCGCATGGGTCGGCCGCCAATATGGGCGTGGGGGCTACCTCGCCACAAGCATGGAAGGCACGATGATGAACGGAATTCTCCAAAAGGGCCTCGACCGCCAAAGCTGCTCGGCTCGCTGGGTATCGGGACGGGGGCGCTTATGCTGGGCGGCTGCGCGACGTATCAAGACCGCGTGACCAACGTGATCGAGCGGCTGCTGCTCCTTTCCAGCGAGCGCGCCTTTGCGCGCCTGACCGCGCCGGGCGGCTTCTGGGATCGGCAGGTCGCTCAGATCGGGCTCGACGGGTTTCTCGGCGCGCGCGGCAACGTGCTCGCCTCAATCCTCACCTCCGGCCTCGTCAAATCACGGCTTGAGCGCGAATTTGCAGGCTTCGCGGTGGACGCGAGCGAGCGTGCCGCGCCGGTCATCTTCGATACGATTCAGGTGATCGGCGTACGCAACACGATCGACCTCATCACTGGCGGGCCGACCGCAGCGACCGCTTACCTGCGCGGTCAGGCCGGTAACCGGGTTATCGATGCGATGGTGCCCGAACTGGGCGACGCGATGCGCGTGGCGCAGGATCCGCTGGTCGGCCAGATTGTCTCCAGCCTCGCCGGAATCGATGTCGGTGGCGTCGCAGGCCGCGTGGCGAACGAGGTCAACGACACGATCTGGACCGAGATCGCCCGCGAGGAAGCCGCGATTCGTGCCGACCCGCGCAGCACGAACGACCCGGTGCTGATCGGCGCTTTCGGCCTCGCCGGGCAGCGGTAGCCGCGGGCGTTAGAACCGATACGCGAGGCTCGCCTGCGGCACGTGTGTATAGGTGTCGCCGCCGGGGCGCGGGCGCAGTTGCAACAGGTAGCCGCCGGTGATCTCCAGCTTGTCGGCGGCGCTATAGGTCAGCCCGGCATGGAAGCGCCATTGGTCGATTCGTTGCGGACCGCCGTCCGTGCGATCGCGCAGCTGGTAGAGCAGCTCGACCGATCCCGCCGCCTTTAGCTTGGGCGCAATCGAATCGCTGATCTGAACGCGCTGGCGCAGGCGCAGCGCCATCCGGTCTGCATCGTCGTAAAAGCGTTCCTCGATCCGGGTGCGCAGCGACAGGATGCCAGCCTTGTAGCCGACCTGCTGATAGGGGCGGATTTCGGTGAAGCCGCCGGTGTCGTGCACCTCCATCCCGCCGCCGATGGAGAACCCGTCGCCGACATCGCGATCGACCACCGCGCCCACGATGTATTCGTTCGGCCCATCCTTGCGCCGCTCCTCCAGCTCGAACTTGAAGCTGGTCCCCGGCGCAATCTCGCCCTTCGCGGCCAGCTCGACCCAGAACTCGGTCTCGTCCGCGAGCGCCGCACTCGGTTGCAAAAGCAGGGGCACGGCGGCAAGTGGGGAGAGACGCGCCAGACGGCTAACTGATCGCATAGAGAATCCTGATGTCCGGGGTTCGAATGTGACGCCCATATGACAGGTTTGTAACGAAAATGAAGTTCTTCGCCGACACTGCCGACATCGCCGACATCAAGGACCTCGCCGAGACGGGCCTGATCGATGGCGTGACCACCAATCCTTCGCTGATCCACAAATCGGGCCGCGACTTTATCGAGGTTACCAAGGAGATCTGCGGGATCGTCGATGGTCCGGTCAGCGCGGAAGTGGTCGCGCTCGATCACGAGACGATGATGAAGGAAGCCGACAAGCTGCGCAAAATCGCGGATAATGTCTGCATCAAGGTGCCGCTAACGCTCGACGGGCTGAAGACCTGCCGCGCGCTGACCGACGACGGAACGATGGTCAACGTGACGTTGTGCTTCTCTGCCAACCAGGCGCTGCTCGCCGCGAAAGCCGGCGCGACCTTCGTCTCGCCCTTCGTAGGGCGCCACGACGACAACGGCTTCGACGGGATGCAGCTGATCGAGGATATCCGGCTGATTTATGACAATTACGACTTCGATACCGAAATCCTCGTCGCCAGCGTGCGTCATGCGACCCACGTGCTCGAAGCGGCGAAGATCGGTGCCGATGTGATGACCGCGCCGCCCAAGGTGATCCGGGGCCTCGTCAACCACGTGCTGACCGACAAGGGGATCGAAGGCTTTCTGAAGGACTGGCAGTCCACCGGACAAAGCATCCTCTAGGCAGGCCCCGAGTTGAGCGAAGAAACCCCTCTCGACCGGTTCAAACGCGCGCTGACTGGCGGCGCGCGAGCGATCGCGCGCGAGCCCGAGGTGGAAGTCGCGTGGAGCGCGGACCGCCCCGGCGCGGCAGGCAAGAACTTCCGCGTGCCGCTTCCCGGCCGCCAGCTGCCGCCCGAACAGGCCGCCGAGGCGCGCGGCTTCGCTGATAGCTTCGCGCTGAAAATCCGCCTCCACGACAATGCGCTGCACGATTCGGGTGCGCCCGGCGATCCTGTGGCGCGCGCGGTCTATGACGCGGTCGAGCAGGTTCGCTACGAGGCGTTGGGCGCGCGGGGCTTTGCTGGCGTAGGTGATAACCTCGCCGCCGCGACCGAGCTGCGCGCTGCCAGCGACCCCATCGCCCGCGCCACCGAGTCCCGCGATGTCCCGCTCTCCACCGCAGTCTCGCTGATGATGCGCGAGGCTCTCACCGGAAAGCCGATCCCCGAACGCGCGAAGAAGGGCGTCGAGCTAGTCCGCAATTTCGTGGAAGAGCGCACCGGCGGCGATTTCTCGGCGCTGGCCGACAAGCTCGACGACCAGAAAGCCTTCCAGGACCTCTCGATCGAGATGCTGCGCCAGCTCGACCTCATCGAGGGCGCCGAAACCTCGCCCGATGAAGCGGACGAGGAAGGCGACGACGACGAGGGCGAAACGCCCGAGGACGATACCGACGAGGAAGACGCGGGCGACCAGTCGCCCCAGCAGAGCCCCGAAGCCGCCTCCGAAATGGCCGAAGGCGATGCGGACGACGACGGCGAGGGCGAGCTTTCCGAAGAGGAAGGCGACAGCGACGACGCAGGCGAGGATGGCGAAGAGGGCATGATGCCCGTGCGCCCCAACCGCCACTGGACCGACATTCCCGACGATTTCGACTATCAGGTCTATACCCGCAAGTTCGACGAAGAGATCGCCGCGACCGAGCTATGCGACGCCGAAGAGCTGGATCGCCTGCGCGCCTATCTCGATAGCCAGCTGACCGGTCTGCAGTCGATCGTCACCAAGCTCGCCAACCGGCTCCAGCGCCGGTTGATGGCGCAGCAGAGCCGCAGCTGGGATTTCGACCAGGAAGAAGGCATGCTCGACGCCGCGCGGCTGGCCCGCGTGGTCGTCAGCCCCGGCCATTCGCTTTCCTACAAGCGCGAGCGCGAGACCGAGTTCAAGGACACGGTCGTCACCCTGTTGATCGACAATTCGGGTTCGATGCGCGGGCGGCCCATTTCCATCGCCGCGATCAGCGCGGACATCATCGCGCGCACGCTGGAGCGGTGCGGGGTGAAGACCGAAATTCTCGGCTTCACGACCCGCGCGTGGAAGGGCGGTCACACCCGCGAGAAATGGCTCGCCGACGGGAAGCCGCCGCACCCCGGCCGCCTCAACGACCTGCGCCATATCGTCTACAAGCAGGCCGACGAGCCCTGGCGCCGCGCCCGCCGAAACCTCGGCCTGATGATGCGCGAAGGGCTGCTGAAGGAAAACATCGATGGCGAGGCGCTGCTATGGGCGCACCAGCGCCTGCTCGCCCGGCCCGAAGACCGCCGCATCCTGATGGTGATCTCCGACGGTGCTCCGGTCGATGACTCCACCCTGTCGGTCAACCGCGCAGGCTACCTCGAAGCGCACCTGCGCAAGACGATCGAGTGGATCGAGAAAGCCTCGCCGGTCCAACTGGTCGCCATCGGCATCGGCCACGATGTGACCCGCTATTACAAGCGCGCGGTGACGATCATGGATGTCGAGCAGCTCGGCGGCACGATGATCGGGCAGATGGCGGACCTGTTCGAGGTGGAGGGGTGAGATGGACGGCGGTACGGTCAGCACAGGCGTGGTATTTCTGATCTCCGGCGCCGTGTCGTTCTTTTGGCCCCACAGTCGCCATTTTGGATCGTCGGAACACCGCCAGAGGCGACTGCGGGAGCTGGATGCTGGCGCGTCCGAAGACTTTTTCGAAGAGCGGCGGGCCCTTGAGGCATACCCTCCCAAAGTTCACGTCTCTCAGCGGACTATCGCCCTGTCTGGTGCGGCAATGATGGTTGCCGGCGCATGCCTGATTGGACTTGGGCTCTTCGATTGAGGCCCCCCTCGCCGGTTGCTCGACCATCACGTCCCGCAGTCGGCCGAGGACTGGCGAGGCGGTCGCGTTCTGAAGCGGCCCTTGGCGCATAGCGGCTGACCCGCTAGCCACGCGAGCATGAGCGAACCAACAAGATCCGTCAGCCAAGCCATCCGCACCCGCCGCTCCGTACGCGAATTTCTCGATACGCCCGTGCCGCTGGAAACCATCGGCCGCGTCATGGACACCGCGCGCTGGGCGCCCTCGGGCTGCAATTACCAGCCGTGGGAGGCGACGATTCTGACCGGCGAGCCGCTCGCCCAGCTGCGCGATAAGCTGCGCAGTTCGGAGATGAAGCAGCCCGATTACGACTGGGACGCGCCCAAGCAGGAGGATCGCTACAAGCAGCGCCTCTACGATCTTTCCGCCAGCATGTTCGAATCGCTCGGGATCGAGCGCGAGGACAAGGCGGGCCGCGCCGCGGCGATGGGCCGCAACGTGGTCAGCTTCGGCGCGCCCGTCCTGCTGCTCTGCTACTTCCCGAGGCTGATGAAGGAGGCGCAATGGTCCGATACGGGCATGTGGCTCCAGACCATCATGCTGCTGCTGCGCGAGGAAGGGCTCGACTCCTGCCCGCAGGAATTCATGGCCTACTACGCCGATCCGATCATGGAACACATCGGGGTTAGCACCGAAACGCACCGCTTCTTCTGCGGCATGGGCATCGGCTATCGCGACCCGGATGCGCCCGTGAACAATTTCGAACGCAACCGCGTCCCGCTGGAAGAGCATGTGCGCTTCGAAGGCTGGAGCTAGCTGCGCTCTTCCTTCGGTATCCGCCGCACAATATCGGGATCGCGCCAGATCATCACGCCCATGAAGACGAACCAGCCCAGCTTGCCGAGCGCCAGCCCGCGCTCGTAGAGCCCGTCCCACGCGGTCGGAACCAGAAACAGGAAGGGCGCGGCGATCGCCCACACCACGCCGCCGACATACAGCGCGATGCCCAACCGCCGATCGATCTCGTAGAACTGGCCTGCGGTCAGCAACACGGTGAGCGGGAAGGCGGCCCCCATGAAATAGACCAGCTTGTAGTGGATCTGCATTCCCTCGCCGGTCGAGTAGGCCTCGTAGGCCGCAATCAGCGTGTAATCGATGGCCAGCAGCACCAGCAGGCCAGCGCCCAGGCGCCAGTCCCACCGGGTGACGCGCCAGCGCAGCAGGCCGATGGTCACGGCCAGCACACCGACGACGAAGGCATAGATGCCGAGGTCGGAAAGAATGTCCCACTCGCCCGCGGCAAGGTTGCTGATCGTGTCGCTCGCCAGCCCCACCCGGTCCGACAGGCTCGCGCCGAGAAGGTCGCACACGACCGCGATTGCGCAGCCCGCGATGGCCACGCCGCCGAGCGTGCGCGAAAGCGGGTCGGTTCCGGAATCCTTGCTGATGGCGGTGCCTTTCGTGTGGCGGGTGTAGCGTTGGCCTGTTGCGTCGCCAGGCCGCTTGGCGCATCTGCGCCGCCATGACCGACGCGCCGCAACTCAAGCTGTTCAATTCTCTCAACCGTCAGCTGGAACCCTTCGTTCCGGTCCATGAGGGCGAGGCGCGCGTTTATACCTGCGGGCCGACGGTGTATAACTATCCGCATATCGGCAATATGCGCGCCTATGTGTTCGCCGATGTGCTGGGGCGCACGCTGAGCTGGCGCGGCTACAAGCTCACCCACATCATCAACATCACCGATGTCGGCCACCTGACCGACGACGCGGACGCGGGCGAGGACAAGCTGGAGAAGATGGCTGCCAGACAAAAGCAGTCGATCTGGGACATTGCCGAGCATTACACGCAGGCGTTCAAAGCCGACGTAAAGGCGCTCAACATCCGCGAGCCTGCGGAGTGGTCGGTCGCGACCGACTACATCGAAGCGATGATCGATTTTGCGAAGAAGATCGAAGCGGAGCACTGCTACCAATTGGAAAGCGGGCTCTATTTCGATGTCTCGACGGTCGAGGATTACGGGCGGCTGGCGCGCGCGGTCACGGAAGAGGGTGAAGGGCGGATCGATACGGTCGAGGGCAAGCGCAACGCCGCCGACTTTGCGATCTGGCGCACCACGCCTGCAGGCGAGACGCGGCAGATGGAATGGGATTCGCCGTGGGGTCGCGGCGCGCCCGGCTGGCATCTCGAATGCTCGGTGATGGGTGGCAAGCTGCTCGGCTTCCCGTTCGACATCCACACCGGGGGGATCGACCACCGCGAGATCCATCACCCCAACGAGATCGCGCAGAACCAGGCCTTCTGCGGTTGTGGCGGGCTTGATGATGCTGCGCATTCGGGCGCGAAGACTTGGATGCACAACAACTTCCTCGTCGATCGGACGGGCAAGATGAGCAAGTCGTCGGGCGAGTTCTTGCGGCTTCAATTGCTGATCGACAAGGGCTATCATCCGCTCGCCTACCGGATGATGTGTCTGCAGGCGCACTACCGCAGCGAGCTGGAGTTTTCGTGGGAAGGGCTGGGTGCGGCGCTGACGCGGCTGAAGCGGATGGTGATGGGGGTGGATACCGTCAAAGCTCGTCATGCCGAACTCGTTTCTGCAAGCAGGCCTTCGGCTCCGGCATCCAGCGAGCAACCCGAGCCGAGCGTGCAGGATGAAAGCTGGACCCTGAAACAAGTTCAGGGTGACGATTGGGGGAAGCTCGCGCCGGCGATCGAGAAGTTTCAGGCGGCACTGGCCGATGACCTCAACACGTCGATCGCACTGACTGCGCTCGAAGAGGCTTTGACGATCAAGAAGGTCGAACCGGCGCGAAAGCTGCGGGCCGTTGCCGCGATGGACGCGGTCCTCGGCCTTGGCTTGCTCGGCCTCGCGCGGACCGATCTGCGCATTCGCCCGAAGGATACCATCCTCACCGAAGCCGAAATCGAAGACGCGCTGGAGCGCCGCAAGGCTGCGCGGGCACAGAAGGACTTCGCCACCTCCGACGCCATCCGCGACGAGCTCGCTGCCAAGGGCGTCGAGGTGATGGACGGCGATCCCCTCGGCTGGGAGTGGAAGCTGGGTTGAAGACACACCGTCACCCCGGCCGCCGAGCCGGGGTCCCGCTTCTTCCTGTGCTGTGCAAAAAGGAAGCTGGATCCCGGATCAAGTCCGGGATGACGAATGAGGGTAACAAAAAGCCATGACCACCGCCGTCCTCTCCTCCCTGATCCGCCCGCTCGTCGAAGCGCGCCTGCCCGACTGGGTCGAGCCGCTGTGGTTCATGAGCAAGGAGGAGGCGATCGAACTCGCGCCGTGGGCCGAGATCGGCTGGTTCGACTTCAACCAGCCCGGCCCGATGTGCGAGGTTGTGACCGCTGCGACCAACCTGAAATGGCTCAACTCGATCTATGCCGGGCTCGACTTTCTGCCGCTCGACCTGCTGAACGAGCGCGGCACCATCGTCACCAACGGGGCGGGGATCAACGCAATCACGATTGCCGAATATGTCGTCATGCTCATGCTTGCCCACGCGAAGGGCTACCGCGAGGTGGTCCGCGCGCAGGACCGGCACGATTGGCTGCAGGACAGCCCCGGCAAGCGCGAACTGGCGGGCGAACGGGTGCTGCTTCAGGGCCTCGGTGCGATCGGCAAACTGGTGAAGACCCGGCTCGAAGCTTTCGACATGGAGGTGGTGCCCGTGCGCCGCTCGGGCGCGGATGGTGCGCTGGGCCCCGATGAGTGGCGGGGCAAGCTGGGCGAATTCGACTGGGTGGTGCTCGCAGTGCCCTCGACGCCGGACACGTACCACATGATCGGCGCCGACGAACTGGCGGCGATGAAGTCCAACGCGGTGCTGGTGAACGTGTCGCGTGGCGACGTGGTCGATCAGGCCGCGCTGGTCGATGCGCTGGAGGCCAAGGGCATCGAGGCCGCAATGCTCGACGTGACCGAGCCCGAGCCGCTGCCCGAGGATCACCCGCTGTGGAGCCGCGATAACGCGCAGGTCACCATGCACCTGTCGGGCCGCGCGCAGACCGGGATGTTCCAGCGCAGCGCCGACCGTTTCATCGAGAACCTGGGCAAATGGCATGCGGGCGAAAGGGTCGAGCCGCAGATGGATCTTTCGCTGGGCTATTGATCGCCGCGCGCCAGACACACCTGACACAGTGTCCTAGAGGCAAAAACCGGCGCGCCATCCGGGTGCGCGATCAGCTGTCCTCCAGCAGCAGTATTTCGCAGGTGACGGTGAGCTGCGGAGCGGGTTGCAGCACATGATCGACCGCGCTGACCGTGGCATCGGCGACCAGTCGCGCGGGCAGGGCGAACTCGTGGTCGGGCAAAGAAGCGATCAGCGCTTCGCCGCCTGCGATCGCGTCGGGCGTATCGAACACGATCCGCAGGGTGTGCCGCGTGCCGGCGAAGGTGATGCTCGCCCAGCTACGCTCACGATGTTCGACGACCCGGCCATGATTGCCAGCGAGCGCGAGCACTGCACGTTCTAGCCGGGCGGCGCCACCGCGCCGCTGCGGAAGCGCGGGCGGTGCGGGTGTGGCAATCGGTTCAGCCCGCATCTTGCGTCTCCCGCCATTGCGACATGAAGCCATCGACGCGGCGCTCGGTCCCGGTGCGGGGCATGCGCCCGTTGCGCAGATCGAGCACGAAGCGCGGATCGTGCGTCGCCAGCCGACCGAATTTTGTCGCAGGCATGTCGAACTCACGCAGGAACTTCTCTATCCTTCGAATCAGCATATTTTTCCCTCACTCAAGATCGAATCTTCCGCCGCGGTGAAGGATTGCTCGCTCGCGAAATCCTACTTGTCTAGGAAAAATCTTTGATATAGGAAAATGCGTATGGCAGATGATCCTACAGCTGTGTCCGCCCCGACGGGCGATGCGCCCCGCGCGCGGTTGCTCGAACTGGCGAAGGAGCGCGGCTCCAGCCTTGCCGGACTTTCGGCGCTGATCGGTCGCAATTCCAGCTATTTGCAGCAGTTTATCCGCAAGGGGAGCCCGCGCCGTCTGGAAGAGCGGGACCGGCGGACGCTGGCCGAGTTCTTCGGGGTCGAGGAAAGCGAGCTGGGTGGCGAAGCGGAAAAATCCTACGCATCATCGCGGGTCGAGGCGCTGCGGGACGAGGATTTCCATGCGATCCCGCGTCTCTCGCTCGCGGTCGCTGCGGGGCCCGGCCAGTTCGCAGGGGGCGAGGCTCCGTTCGACAATTTCGGCTTTTCGGGTCGTTGGCTGCGCGAGAACGGTTTCGATCCCAAGATGCTCTCTGCCCTCAGCGTCGAAGGCGATTCAATGGAGCCGTTGCTGCGACACGGTGATGAAATCCTGATCGATCGCGGCTCCCGGTTCGAGCGGGACGGGGTGCATGTCGTGCGGATGGGCGATGCGCTGATGGTCAAGCGGTTGGCGAGCGCGGGCGCGGGGCGCATCGCGCTGCTCAGCCAGAACCTCGCCTACCCGCCGATCGAGGTCGCACTGGACGAGGTCGAGGTGCTGGGCCGCGTCGTGTGGAAGAGCGGGCGGTTGTGAGATGGGCGGAGCCGGGCGCGGCGGGGGCAGAACCTTTTGGCCTTGCGAATTCTGCCTTGTGATGCAAAACAAACTTGTCACTAAGACAAGGCAGCTTCTCATTAAGCCAAGCGAACTGGGTATCAACGCGAGGCGGGAGGCCGGATAGAAAGGGCATTGCCATGACTTCGAACTCGACACCCGCCATCAAGATATCGGCGATGATTGCAGCCATCGCCGCACCCATCGTGTTTGTCGCCTCGCTCCCCTGGTTGCAGAACCAGCCCGATGCGCTGGTCTACCTGTGTACCGGGATCGCCGCGACGATCACCGTCGTGGGCAGCTTCGTGGTCGCCATTTACGAGCACCGGAAGCTCGACGAATGGCATCGCGCCGCGGCGGGGTTTTCCAACCAGTGGGGCTGGATCGCAGGCAGCGGGCTTGTCGCGCTGCTCCTGTCGCTGCCCCCGTTCCACGGGTTGGTGATGAGCGTGGCAGGAGCCGTGGCCGGGGTCGCCGATCCCGATCGGACGCTGGTGCTGATCGCTTTCACACTGGGTTTCATGGCGGTCGTCGTCGCGCAAATGGCGTGTACTGTCGTGCTGAGCATCGTGTGGCGCGCGCGCAAATCGCGGGCGGCGTAGGGCGCCGCCATGAACAACACCATCAGGGTATTGCGCGCAGAACGGCGCTGGACCCAGGCCGAACTGGCAGAGCGGGTCGGGGTCTCGCGCAATTCGATCAACTCGATCGAGAACGGGCGCTTCGACCCCTCGCTGTCGCTCGCCTACGCCATCGCCGATGCGTTCGAGACGGGGGTGGAGGACGTGTTCCTGCGTCAGAAGTAATGCTGCGCAGCAGCGGCCTAGCCTCGTGCTGGCGCAGAACGGGCACCAGTTAAGCCGGAGCATCCAAGGGGAGAGGAATGGGCAAGGAGAAACGCAGGGTACACCGCATGGATGGACACAGCGCAGCGGCACGGCGCCTGGCCGACCGACTGAACCTTTTGCCCATCGCGGTGTTCTGCCTGTGGCTGGCCGCGTTCGCCTTGTTCTGGGGGCAGGCGCACGGGCCGCTGCGCAGCTTCGATACGCCGCCGCCGGGCATGGCTGCGTGGCCGTGGTTCGCCGCCTCGATCCTTGGCGCTGCGCTGGTCCTCGCCCTTCCCGAAGGTTTCTATCGGCTGCGCGGGTTCGAGCGTTCCGGCCGGTTGCACGAAGCACTCGGCGCAAAGGCGTTTCGCGCTTGCGTGACCAATGGCGACCACATCAACCGCATCGTGACGCGCCGCTACCGCGACTATCGGGTTTACCCCCATGGCGAGGTTGTCGCCGCGGCGGCGCGGACCGCACGTCAAAGCGAGCGGTCGCATCTCGTATGCCTGATCGCGGGGCTGGTCGCCTGTTTCTATGCGGCGCTGATCGGCTGGTGGGGCTGGGCGGGCGCGATGCTGGTCGCGAACGTGCTGGGCAATCTCTACCCGGTGCTGGTCCAACGCCATACACGGGCCCGCCTGCGGCCGCTTGAAGAGCGCGACGCGCGTCGTCAGGCAACCACGCGCAGTCAGGAAGGCCGTTGGCGGTAATCCTCGTCCTGCAGCGAGACCATGTAGTCGACGATCAGCGCAACATCCTCGTCGGTCAGGCCGACATCCATGATATCGGGGTAGTTGTGCGCATCGCGCAGGTACGCGGTCAGCGTTTCGCGGGTCAGCCCTTCGCGGTTGGCGATCGCGGGGAAAGTCGGCGCCTGCGGGAGGGGCGAGAGCGTATCGGGCGTCACGGCGTGGCAACTGCCGCACACCGCATTCACCAGCATCGGTACGCCGTCTTCGTCGGTTTCGGCCAGGGCGGCACGGCTCGTCGAGGTTGTCGTCTCGGAGCTCGCATCGCCCGACTGGCAGGCGGCGAGCGCGAGCGCGGCCGCCGCGCCGAGCATGACAAGGTAGGATTGCATCGCGACTCTTCCTCTCGTTGTGTCGGTCCTCCTCCGGGATAGGCCCGCCCGGCAAGAGGAGCAAACGCATCGCGCCCGCCGAATGAAAATCAGCTTCGGCTAATGTCGGTCGTTAACCCTGAGTCGCCCGTTATCGAGCGGCAGAGCGCTCCCCCAATTGGCCCGATTTTGGGAATATTCACTTTCCGCGCGCAGGCAGACGGCACGCATTAGGGGGCGAGCATGGTCTATCGAGTACTTCTCCGCGATGACTCCGGCGTTGCGGCTATCGAATACGCGATCATCATGGCGCTGATCGCCGTGAGTCTCGTCGCGGCTCTGACGCCGCTGGGTTCGAACACTTCGAACGCCTATTCCAACGCCGCAGCCGGGCTAGCTGGCTCCGCAGATAACGGTGCGGAAGCTCCGCCTGCAGACCCGCCCGCGCGCGTGCCCGTTCGCGGTGGCGGAGATAACCGCGTGCCGCGCCGGTAGGGGCAAATGCGCCGCCTGCCGGGTGCAGGGTCTCGCCAGGCACGCTTGCAATGGCAGGTGGCGTCGACCAACTGAAGCGCATGACCGACTCAGCCACCTCGCCCCAAGCCTCCCCCATGAAAGCCGCGATCCTGCCGGTGACGCCGCTGCAGCAGAATTGCTCGCTGATCTGGTGCACCCAGACCAACAAGGCCGCGCTGATCGATCCGGGCGGCGATCTCGACAAGCTGAAGGCGGGCGTCGCCAAGGCCGGGGTGGAGCTGGAGAAGATCCTCATCACCCATGGCCATCTCGACCATTGCGGGCAGGCGGGCATGCTGGCGAAGGAGCTGGGCCTGAGAATCGAAGGCCCGCACGAGGCGGACCGGTTCTGGATTTCGCGGCTGGATGAAGACGGCGCGCGCTTCCAGATGGAGGCCGCGAGTTTCGAACCCGACCGCTGGCTGGAGGATGGCGATACCGTCACCGTTGGGAATCTCACGCTCGAAGTGATCCATTGCCCCGGCCACACGCCCGGCCATGTGATCTTTTTCAACCGCGAACGCAAATTCGCGATCGTGGGCGATGTCCTGTTCCAGGGGAGCATCGGGCGCACCGATTTCCCGATGAGCGATCACCAGAGCCTCATCGATGCGATCACCCAGAAGCTGTGGCCGCTCGGCGATGACGTGACCTTCATTCCCGGCCACGGGCCGACCAGCACCTTCGGTCAGGAACGTCGCACCAATCCCTTCGTCGGCGATGCGGCGCTGGCCGGGTAGCTAGCCCGCCTTCCCCCACTCGCTGATTCTGAGCGTGTCGAAGGACCGCATTTTAGCATGGCCATGAAAATAGCAGGCCGGTGCTTCGACAAGCTCAGCACGAGCGGCGGTTTTAAAGGACGCGAAGCCCCACCAGTACCGCCACGATGCTCAGCCCCAGCAAGGTCAGCATGGTGATCACGATACCGGCCTGGCGCGGCAAACCCGCCTTTTCGGCGTCCATGCCGAATCCATGCAGCACGCGCCCGACGACGAACGCGACCGAGAGCAGGTGCAGCCACATTCCGCCGCGCCCCGCCAACTCGATCACCACGATCAGCATGAGCACGAAGGGGGCGGTCTCCACGAAATTGAGCTGCGCACGCATCCGGCGCGCGAGCAATGCATCGCCGCCGTCGCCATGCCCGACTCGCGCCTTGAGCCGCGCGCGTCCGGCGCGCACGGCCAGCCACAACGCCAGCAGGCCGAACATGGCGGCGCTTGTGAGTGAGACCGGCAGCACAACTTCCATCGTCAATTCCCCTCCAAGGCGTTCTCTTCGCCCGGTTCCAGCGCGCTGGCCCGCCACCCCTAGCACGAAGCGCGCAGGCCACGCATCGCTTGCATTGGCGCGCGAAATCGGTATAGCGCGCGCCTCTTACCGCCATTGACGGAGCGTAAGTGCCGCACGACATAGCCGTTGTGCAGGCCTTGCCCCTCGCTTAAGGCGGCTCACGAGTATTTTGAAAAAACGCAGGATTAGGTGCCGCCATGGCTGTCCCAAAAAGAAAAGTATCGCCGCATCGCCGTGGCAACCGGCGCTCGCATGATTCGCTGAAGGTCGAAGCTTTCCACGAATGCGACAATTGCGGCGAATTGAAGCGCCCGCATAACCTGTGCTCGCATTGCGGGTTCTACAACGGCCGCGAAGTCGTCGCCGTAGGTCTCTGATCGCGCCTTCTGAACTGTACCGGAGAATGACATGAGCTTGCCGCGTATCGCTGTCGACGCGATGGGCGGCGATGAAGGCGTGCGCGTCATGGTCGAGGGTGCAGCCCTCGCCCGCCGTCAGCACGACAAGTTCAATTTTCTCCTGATGGGCGACCAGGCGCAGATCGAGCGCGCGCTGGAAGGCCATCCAGGGCTCGCCGGGGCTACCGAAATCCGCCACTGCGACAGCATGATCGCAGGCGAGGACAAGCCTTCGCAGGCGCTGCGCCGCGCGAAGGGCACCTCGATGGGCGAAGCGGTCGCTGCGGTAAAACGCGGCGAAGCCGGTGCGGCCGTCAGCGCGGGCAATACCGGCGCGTTGATGGCGATCAGCAAAGTTGCCCTGCGCACGCTTCCCGGGATCGACCGACCCGCGCTCGCCGCGCTGCTGCCGACACTGGAAGAGCAGGATGTGATCATGCTCGACCTCGGTGCGAATACCGAGTGCGATGCGCGCAACCTCGTCCAGTTCGCGATCATGGGTGCGGCCTATTCCCGAATCGTCACCGGGCGCGCGCGTCCGCGGGTCCGCCTGCTCAATATCGGCACCGAAGACATCAAGGGCACCGACGACGTACAGGCCGCAGCGCAGCACCTGCGCGGCGCGCATACGCTGGCGCTCGAATTCGACGGCTTCGTCGAAGCCGACAAGATCAACCGCGGCGATGTCGATGTGGTGGTGACCGACGGGTTCTCGGGCAATATCGCGTTGAAGGCGATCGAAGGCTCGGCGCGGTTCGTGACCGACCTGCTCAAGACGGCATTCGCTTCATCTTTCCGGTCCAAGGTCGGCTTCCTCGTGTCGCGCCCCGCGACCGAGCTGCTGCGCCACCACCTCGACCCCAATAATCACAACGGCGCCGTTTTCCTCGGCCTCAATGGCGTGGTGGTGAAGAGCCACGGCAGCGCCAATGCCAAGGGGGTCGCCCATGCAGTGACGGTCGCCGCGCGGCTGCTCGAAGAAGACCTCACCGCGCGCATCGGCGAAGACCTCGGCGAACTGGGTGATGGGATGCTGGTCAACGCGAGCGGGAGCAGCGCCGCGTCGGGCAAGATCGAGAGCGGGGCGAAGTGATTCGATCCGTCATCCGCGGGGCGGGCGCCGCCCTCCCGCCGCGCGTGGTCACCAATGAGGAATTGGCCGACCGCCTCGAAACCAGCAACGACTGGATCGTGGAACGCACCGGTATCCGCCAGCGCCACATCGCGGGCGAGGGTGAAACGACCTCGACCCTGGCGATCGAGGCTGCACGCGCCGCTTTGGCCGACGCCGGCATGGACGCCGATGGCATCGACCTGATTGTCCTCGCCACCGCGACGCCCGATAACACTTTTCCCGCCACCGCCACCAAGGTGCAGGCCGCGCTCGGCTGCGCGCCTTGCCCCGCCTTCGATATCGCTGCGGTATGTTCGGGCTTTCTCTATGCGATGAGCACCGCGGACGCGATGCTGGCGAGCGGGCAGGCCAAGCGCGCGCTGGTGATCGGCGCGGAGACTTTCAGCCGCATCCTCGACTGGGAAGACCGCACCACCGCCGTGCTGTTCGGCGACGGCGCAGGCGCTATCGTGCTCGAAGCGCAGGAAGTGGCGGACGATACCGGGCCCACGCAAGGGCAGGGCATCCTCACTTCGCAACTCCACGCCGATGGGAGCCACCACGATCTGCTCTATGTCGATGGCGGGCCCTCGACCACGCAGACCGTCGGTCACCTGCGGATGAAGGGACGCGAAGTGTTCCGTCACGCGGTGGTCAATCTGGCTCAGGTGCTGACCGATGTGATCGCCAAGGCGGGCATCGAAATCGGCGAGATCGACTGGGTCGTGCCGCACCAGGCCAATATTCGCATCCTTGAAGGAACCGCCAAAAAGCTGGGCCTGCCGCCTGAAAAGGTGATCGTGACGGTGGACCGCCACGCCAACACCTCGGCCGCATCGGTGCCGCTGGCATTCGCCGCCGCGCGCGCGGACGGGCGCATCAAGCCGGGCGATCTGGTATTGTTCGAAGCAATGGGCGGCGGCTTCACCTGGGGCGCCAGTCTCGTCCGCATGTGACATCGTTTCGGCAGGGGGTAAAAAACTTGCCCCACGCGATTGCGGGATTATGCGGTAATTGCTAATTGTTAGAAGCTGTTGCAACGGGTCGCAGAGCAAGAACCAAGAACATAAAGCAGGAGGTTCAGACCATGTCGCGTTCGGCGGGTACGCTGACCAGGGCCGATCTGGCCGAAACGATCAATCGCAAGCTCGGCTTCAGCCGGGTCGAGTCGCTCGCGCTCGTCGAATCGGTTCTCGCGCATATGTGCGATGCGCTGAAGGAAGGCGAGAATGTGAAGATCTCCGGCTTCGGCAGCTTTATCCTGCGCGACAAGAAGGAAAGGATCGGCCGCAACCCCAAAACGGGTGTGGAAGTGCCGATCACTCCGCGACGGGTGATGACCTTCCGGGCGAGCCAGAACCTTCGCGACCGGATCGCGAACGAAAGCTGAGATGATCGGCGGCCAATTCGACGATGGCAAGGAAGACGACGCGCTTCGCACCATCGGTGAGCTTTGCCGCGCTCTCGGCCTCAAGCCTCACGTGCTGCGCTATTGGGAAGAGCAATTCCCGATGCTTCAACCTTTGAAGCGCAGTGGAGGGCGCCGCTATTACCGTGCAGAGGACATTGCGCTGGTCCAGACGATCGACCGGCTGGTGAACGAGGAAGGCTATACCTTGAAAGGTGCGCGCTCCGCGATCGAACAGGGCCGGGCCGAAATGGACCGGAACGGCATCCAGCGGGCAGGCGACAAACCCGCCGAAGCTCCGCGCGAAGGGATGCGTCGCTATCTCACCGCGAGCGACCTGCCCGACCGTGACGAGCCACCCGCGCCGCCAGCCGGCCCGCCACTGCGCCGCGCATCGGATGCCTCGCGCGACAAGGTGCTGCGCGAACTGAAGTCGATCCGCGACGCTCTGGCGGACGCAATCGCGGACTAGGCTCGCGCCAGTACCAGCTCCACGAAAAACGCGTCGACCTCCCGAGCAAAGGCGGCATCGTCGCACCTTTCGGGCACTTCGTCCGCCCGTTGCAATTCGTCGGTAACGAGCGCTTCGAGCCGGGCCGATCTTTGCGTCGGCGCCTTTTCGCGCGCATTCGCCTTCACCTCGATCAGGTCCTCGATTATCCGGACGAGCTCCGGGTCGAGATCGGTGGCGAGCATCAGATCCTGCAGTCGCATGGGTGGTCGCCGTGCGGGATCGAGGCGCAGCGCGCGGATGCAGAGCGCGGGCCGAAGCGCGTAGAAGTAAGACTTGGCCGGAACGCTCGGTTCGTCTTTCAACCAGCGCTGCACCTGGTTCGCGCCCAGATTTGCGTAGTGCAGCGCGTAGCCCCGGGCGTTGAAGAAACGATCTACCAGCGACCTCAACCCGGCCACCTCGGGCGCTTCGGCCAGATAGCGGATCGGCGAATCGAGCCACTCCGAAACCACCGCATTGTGATTCAACAACAGGCGCAGCGTCTTCGCGATATCCCAGCCATTCACATCGAAATCGTCGACGATCGGCCGTTCGACGACATCACGCTGGGGCTGAAGCGAAAGATAGTCCCGCGCGCCTCGATGATAGATGAAGCGCACGTCGTAATCGCTGTTGGGCGAGGGGAAGCCCCAAGCCCGCGAACCCGATTCGATCGCCAGCAGGTAGCTGATATCCTCTTCGTGCCGGATGGCTTCCAGCCGCCGCTCTATCTCGGCGCGGGCGCTCGCCTCTTTCGCCATCGCACGTGCTACTCCGCTGCCAGCAGTTCGGCGGCCTGCAAGTCGACGCTGACAAGGCGGCTGACGCCTTGCTCGATCATCGTCACCCCGAATAGCCGGTGCATCCGGCTCATCGTGACGGCATTGTGGGTGACGATCAGGTAGCGCGTGCTCGTCTCGCGCGACATCGCGTCGAGCAGGTCGCAGAAGCGGTCGATATTGGCATCGTCCAATGGCGCATCGACCTCGTCGAGCACGCAGATCGGTGCCGGGTTGGTGAGGAACAGCGCGAAGGTAAGCGCGATGGCGGTCAGCGCCTGCTCGCCGCCCGAGAGCAGCGTGAGCGATTGCAACCGCTTGCCCGGAGGCTGCGCGTAAATCTCCAGACCCGCTTCCAGCACATCGTCGCTGTCGATCAGCGCAAGGTGGGCATGGCCGCCCTGGAAGAGCCGCGCGAACAGTTTCTGGAAATGCGCGTCGACCTGTTCGAACGCCGCCTTCAGCCGCTCGCGACCCTCGCGGTTCAATTGCCCGATCGAACCGCGCAGGCGATGCACCGCCTCGGTCAGTTCCTCGCGCTCGGCAGCGGTCGAGCCGTGCTCTTCTTCGATCTTCGCGAGTTCTTCCGCCGCAACGAGATTGACCGGACCGATCCGCTCGCGCGATTGCGTCAGCTTGTCGAGCGCCTCGGCCTCGGCGTCGCGGTCGGCCACGTCCGCCTCGCCGAACTCGAATGCGGCGGGCAGCAGCGGCGGCGGCTTCTGGAACCGCTCGCCCGAGACGCGCGCCATCTCCGCGCGGCGGGCATCCTCGTTCTCGGCCTGGTTGGCCAGCTGGGCCCGCCGTTCGCGCGCTTCGGACAGCGTCTCGTTAGCGGCGCGCTGCGCACTGTCAGCCTCGTCGGCGGTGGCTTGCGCGGTATCGAGCTTGTCCTGCAGATCGGCGAGTCGTGCGGCGGTTTCCGCGTGGCTCGCGCGCGCAGCCTCGATGTCGGCCAGCAATCTTTCTGGTTGATCGCCGATCCCTTCGCGCGCGGCGGTGATTTCGGCGACGCGGCTATCCATCTCGGCGAGCCGACGCGCGGCCTCGTCCGCCCGGCGATCCCAATGCGCGCGGTCGGCACGGTGGGCCGAAACCCGCTCCTTCGCAACGGCCAGCGCCTGTTCCTGCGCGGCGCGTGCGGCGGTCGCCGCGGAGAGGCGTCCGCGCGCCGTCTCGTAGCTCTCCCGCGCGGCATCGCGGCGGCTCGCGAGCGCTTCGGGATCGGTCAGTTCGGCGATCCGGGTTCGTGCGGCTTCCAACTCGCGGTCGGCGGTCGCGCGCTGGTCCGCCAGGTCCGCTTGCGCCTGTTCGAGCTGGCGCGCCTTGTCGGCATGGCTGGCGAGCGCGGCTTCGGCGCGATCGAGCGCGCGAAGCGCCTCGCGCTCGGCCTGCGCGGCAATCTCGGCTTCGCTCTCGGCACGGGAGAACGCGCCCTGTGCGGTGTCGAGACCTTCGCGCGCGTCGTTTGCCCGGCGCTCTGCATCGGCCACCGCCTGCTGCAAGTCGGGTAGACGCTCGGCCAGTGCGGCGAGCCGGTTGGCGGCTTCCAGACGCGCGGCCTCGGCCCCGCCTTCGCCGCGCACCACCAGCCCATCCCACCGCCGCAATGCGCCGCCAAGCGTGACCAGCCACGTCCCGGGGTCGAGGGAGCGCAAATCATCGCGCTCGACAACCTGAACCCGCGCAAGTCGAGCGCGCAGCTCGGACGGGCAGTCGGAAACATGATCGAGGAGATTGTCGGCCACCGGATCGGGTTGCGGGGCACCGGTCCAGAAACGCCCCTCGTCCGCCTCGGGCATGGCCCCCAGCGGACTGCGCCCGTCGCGGCCCAGCACTGCGGCGAGCGCGGCCTCGTAGCCGGGCGCTGCGCGCACCTTGTCGAGCGCGACCGGCAAGCCGGCCTTTGCCGCGCGAGCCTTGTCGCGCCCCGCACGATCCTTTTCGAGTGCGGCATGCTCGCGTTCGACGCCGGAAAGCTCGGCGCGTGCTCCGGCCAACGCCTGCTGCGCCTCCTCGACCACCTGCCGCGCCGCATCGCGTGCCTCGCGCGTTGCCGCGATCTTGCTCGTCAGCCCTTCGCGTTTTTCGGAAAGCTCCTTCGCAGCCGCCTGTGCTGCTGCCAGCACCTGGGCCGGATCCTCCTCGCCATCCTGCGCGCGCGCGGTCTCCTCCAGCCGCGAGGCCTCGCGGGCGAGATTGGCGACCCGCCTTTCGGCCTGCTCCACCGCCGCGCGCGCGACCCGCCATTCGGCATCGAGCGCGGCGTGTTCGGCATTGGCGCGGGCGAGGTCGAGTTCGGCGGTCCGCTCCGCCTGTTCCGCTCGCTCCGCGTCGGCGATCATCTGCGGCAGAGCCTTCTCGGCTTCGTCCCGCGCGGCCTCGCTCGCCGCCAGATCGGCTTCGAGCCGCTGGAGCGCATCGGCCGCATCGCGTCCGGTGCGCCCGTAATCCTCGCGATCCTCTTCCAGCCGCGCGGCCTGGCGGTCGAGATCGGCGAGCCGGGCGAGCGCCGCATCGCGCTCTTTCTCGATGGCCGAGAGCCGCTGCTCCTGCGCGCCCGCATCGGTCCGTGCGGCGACCAGTGCATCGCGGGCATCGGCCAGCTTTTCCGCGGCGTCGCGCTGCGCCGTTTCCGCTTCGCCCGCGCGCGTCTTGGCCGCCTCGACCGCGTTGGTCGCCTCGCCTGCCGCCTTGCGCGCCGCCTCCGCGCTGGCCGCCGCATCGCGCCAGCGAGCGAAGACCAGCCGCGCTTCGGCGACACCGATCTCGTCGGTCAGGCGGGCATAGCGTTCCGCCTGCTTCGCCTGTCGCCGCAGGTTCGCGATCTGGCTGTCGAGCCCGGCGAGCAGGTCTTCCAGCCGGCCAAGATTGTTTTCGGTGGAGCGCAGCTTGCTCTCGGCATCCTTGCGGCGGACGTGCAGCCCCGCGATCCCCGCCGCCTCCTCCAGCATCTGCCGCCGCTCGGCGGGCTTGGCCGCGATCATGTGCGCGATCTTGCCCTGGCTGACGAGCGCCGGGGAATGCGCGCCGGTCGCCGCATCGGCAAAGGCGAGCGCGACGTCCTTCGCGCGCACATCGTTGCCGTTGACGCGATAGGCGCTACCCGCGCCGCGTTCGATCCGGCGGACGACTTCCAGCTCGTCGCCATCGTCGCCCGCACCGCTCAGCACCACTTCGGCGAACTGGCGCGGGGGGCGATCCTCGGTCCCGGCGAAGATCACGTCTTCCATCCCGCCCGAGCGCATCGACTTGGCGGAGGTTTCCCCCATCACCCAGCGGATCGCTTCGAGCAGGTTCGATTTGCCGCAGCCATTGGGGCCGACGACCCCGGTCAACCCCGGTTCGATGCGCAGTTCGGCGGGCTCGACAAAGCTCTTGAAGCCGGAAAGGCGAAGTCGCCGTATCTCCATTGAGGCGCCTTAGCTGGCCATTACTCGTCGCGCGCACCCGCGCGCTGGAGAGCGGCTTCGACCTTCGACCAGCTGTTCACATCGAGAATCTGGCCGTTCAGCATGAAGGTCGGCGTGCCGGAGATGTCGTCCTGCGAGCCATAGGATTCCGAAGCTTCGGCCAGTTCGGTAATCCGGTCGGTATCGGCAAGGCAGGTGCGCGCCTGATCGCGGCTGATCCCGCGCGAGGCGAAGAAATCGAGCAGGCCGACAGTTTCGGCAAAGGCGACGAAACGCTGGTCTTCGGGCAGCGCAAGCGCCTGTTCGAGCTGGGGCCCGGCGGCCTGATACTGATCGAGAATGGTCGGCAGATTGGCCCAGACCTGGTCGGCCAGCGGCACCGCCTGCGAGGGCTGGCCGCAATCGATCAGCAGGGTCAGGGCAAGGTCGATCGGGCCATGGATCGCGAAGCTGCGCAGTTCGAAGCTGACCCGGCCGCTATCGACATAGTCGTTCATCAACGGCTCGGCGGCTGCCTGCGAGAAGGCGGCGCAGGTCGGGCAGGTGAGCGATCCGTATTCGATCAGCTTGATCGGCGCTTCGGGGTTCCCGACGAGGAAGCCGCTGCGATCGGTAATCGTGGCGGTTTCGGACCAAGCCTGGCCATCGGGCGCGGGCACCGCCGCCACCGGCTCTCCACTCAGCGCCGCTTCGCCCTCGTCGCTCGAACCGCATGCGGCAAGCCCCAGCGCGATCGGCAGGGCAAGGGCGGTGAGTGCGAGGGTCCTGGAGGTTGTTCGAGCGGTCTTCGTGACGATCATCATACGGTCCTTCTTGAGAAGCCGATTGGCAAGGATAGGCGCTCTGGCGAGCGATTCGGAAGTAGGGTGCGCGCGGTTCTCCACCGGTGGCGCTATTCGGTGGCCTTGCGTGGCGATAGCGGGCCGGCCAGCGCGGCTTGCAGTGCCTGCCAGTTGTGGACGTCCTTCAACAGCGTGCCGTTGACCGCGAAGCTGGGCGTGGCGTCGACGCCCTTCTCCTCGTAATCCGCGTCGGCCGCGCTCACGATACGATCGGCAAGCGCCTGATCGGCGAGGCACTGGTCGATATCGACCACCGAATAGCCGCGCCTCTCGAAGATCGCATAAAGGCCGAGATCGCTCGCGATTGCGCGGCGGCGTGCAGCCGGGTCGCCATTGGTCCAGCGATCGATCTGCGACTTGGTCGCGAGATTGCGCAGGGCATTGACCTGCGGCTGGCCGGCCATCAGCGCGGCATGGTTGCCGGGGAATTTGTCTGCCGGGCCGCAGCGGGCCATCATGCTGGCGGTAATGTCCACCGGGTTTGCCGCGGCATGGCGATATTCGATACGCAGATCGCCCTTGTTGACATAGACCAGCTTGAGGGCTTCTCCGCCCTGCAATTCATATTCGCGACAATGCGGGCAGGTATAGCTGATATATTCGGTCAGCGTGACCGGCGCATCGGGATTGCCGACGAAGTGCGACACCGGCGTGCGCTCGACCGTGCCGAGCCAGTTCTGCGCCAGCGCGGGGCTCGCCATTGCGGCAAGCGCCGCCAGCAATGCGGCAAACAACGCCTTCATCAATTCGGTTCTCCGTCCTCGTCGCCCAGCGTGCGCGCCAGCCCTTCGAGCACGGCGCGCAATTCGGGATCGCCAATATCGCGCAAGCTCTCGCCCAGTTCCATCGAAATCGGCTTGAGTTCGGGCGGCCTGCTGGCCTTTGCCTCTACGCTGCGATGCTGAACCGTGCCTTGCCGCAACTTGACCCGCGCGATGGCGCGATAGCCGAAGAAGCGGTTCACCCGTTCGATGATCTCGGGGATCACATGCTGGATGATCGGCGCATGGGCCGGTGCGACGACCAGATGCAGCACGCCATCGGACCGCTCGCCGGGCGGAAAGCGGATCGCCTCGGGCGCGCAGACCTTCGCATGTTCGGGCCCGACGATTTCGGGCCAGCGGGTCACGATCGAGCTTTGCACGAAGCCATAGCGCCTGAAGGCGGTGCGCCCGACCTGCGGCATCAGATCGCCGACCGCCTTCGGACCGCCGCCGCGCGGCCGCTCGAACGGGCGGACATTGCTCCCCTTGGCGCCGCGTTTCTTCGGCGCCTTCGCCGAGGCGGGTTTCTTGGGTGGCTGGCGTTCCATCGGATGGCCACCGATGCCATAGGCAGCGCGTGACTGCCAGCATGAACCCATCGCAAATCCCGGGCAATCTGCTCGCCTGGTACGACGCGCACGCCCGCGCGCTGCCCTGGCGTGCGCCACCCGCCAGAGAAAGGGCGGGCGAACCTGCCCCCGACCCCTACCGCGTATGGTTGTCCGAGATCATGCTGCAGCAGACCACCGTCGCGGCGGTGAAACCGTATTTCGAGAGCTTCACGGCGCGCTGGCCCGATGTCGGGGCGCTGGCCGCCGCGCCCGAGGAAGACGTGCTCGCCGCGTGGGCGGGGCTGGGTTACTACTCGCGCGCCCGCAATCTGGTGAAGGCGGCGCGCGTGGTCGCCGGGATGGGCGGCTTCCCCGATACCGAAGAGGGGCTGCGCGAACTGCCTGGCGTGGGCGCCTATACCGCAGCCGCGATCGCCGCGATCGCCTTCGGGCGGCGCGCGGTGGTGGTCGATGCGAATGTCGAGCGGGTGGTGTCGCGACTGTTCCGGATCGAACAGCCGTTGCCGGGGGCACGCAAGGCGATCCGCGAGGCGGCAGAGCAGATCACGCCCGACCGGCGCGCGGGGGACTTTGCGCAAGGCATGATGGATCTGGGCTCGCGCATCTGCACGCCGCGCAGCCCCCGGTGCGATGATTGCCCGCTGGCGGGCGACTGCATGGCGCGTGGTCACGCGCCGGAGCGTCTGCCGGTCAAGGCCCCCAAGAAGGCCAAGCCCGTGCGGCAGGGGCGCGCCTTCTGGATCGAACGCGAGGGGCCACAGGGCAGGCAGGTGTGGCTCGTCCAGCGCGCGCCGAGCGGCATGCTCGGCGGGATGCGCGCTTTGCCCGACGATGGCTGGTCGACAAGGGCCGATGGGTCGGGCGAGCCATCGCTGGAAGGCGCATGGGCGGAGACCGGCACGGTCCGCCACACCTTCACGCATTTCACGATCGAACTGGTGGTGCTCAGGATCGAAACCGCGCCCGACGCGCCGCTCGGTGACGGCGAGTGGTGGCCCGTGAGCCACCTCGACGAGGCAGGCTTGCCGACCGTGTTCGCCAAGGCCGCCCGGCTTGCCCAGACAGCGCCGGAGCGCCTGCTCTAGCGTCCGATCAGAGGAGGCCGCCGCCGAGCACCAGCCGCACGATCGAGATGATCATGACGATGATGCAGAAGGTCCGTCCGCTCGTGCTCGACGAGAGGAAGCCCAGGATCGTCCCGATGACGAGGAAGGGCAGGGCGATCCAGTTGAGGATTCCGATGAAGGGAACCAGACCGAGGATCACGATGACGAGGCCGACGAGTCCGAACAGCCAGGAGAGTATGTTCAGCATGTGTCTTATATGACTAAGGCAGTGCCGGCTTGCAAGAGGGTAAATGCTGCGTTGACGCGGGCGGGGCGTGCTTTAGTTTCACCGCAAAACGTATTCGAAGAACGCATCTGGGAGCGGATCGATGGCATATAGCGACTTCACCGGGCACGAATTTTCGCGGCGCAGCCTGCTGCGCGGCGGCGCGGCCCTTGCTGGTGGCGGCATGCTCGCCACGCTGCCCTTCGGCAGCGCGGTGCAGGCGCACGATGTCGGCGAAGCCTGGCCCCGTGTCGCCGCCGAGATCGAGAAATATCTCAAGGAAAAGAAGGTCGCGAACATGATCGCTACCTTGGGGTGGAATCAGGACAAGCTGCACACCGTAGGCGGCGGCACGCTGTCGATGGGCGGCGCCACCAAGGCCGACGAGAACTCGCTCTACCGCATCTATTCGATGACCAAGCCGATCACCGGCATGCTGGCGATGCAGCTGATTTCCGAAGGGAAGATGGGGCTCGACCAGCCGCTGTCCGATATCCTGCCCGCCTTTGCGAACATGCAGGTGCAGAAGGAATACGACGGCGCGATCACCGAAGAGAATCTGGAGCCTGCGAAGAACCCGATCACCATCCGCCAGCTGCTGACGCACACCGCCGGGCTCGGTTACCAGATCATCCAGCAGGGCCCGATCATGGAGGAATACTACCGGCTGGGCCTCGCCCCGGGGCAGGTCAGTCGCATGCCCATTCCCGGCATTCCCACCATCGAACCGGCGGAAAGCCTCGAACTTTTTGCCGATCGGCTGGCCACCGTGCCGCTGGTCTACCAGCCGGGCACCAAGTGGTCCTACTCGGTCAGCCTGGACCTGATGGGGCGGGTGATCGAGGTGGTCGAAGGCAAGCCGTTCGACCAGGTGATGCAGGACAGGATTCTCGGCCCCACCGGAATGACGAGCACGTTCTTCACCGTGCCGAAGAGCGAAGTCGGGCGCCTCACCGCCAATTATGCGGTGTTCGGCGACCAGCTGATCCCGATCGATCCGGCGGCATCGTCCATATATCTCGACAAGCCTGCGTTCCCCTTCGGCGGCGCGGGCCTCGTCTCATCGCCCTATGATTACGACCGCTTCCTGCGCATGCTGCTGGGCATGGGCATGATCGACGGCACCCGGGTCTTGAGCGAGGGGGCCGTGATGGTCGGCACCTCGAACATCCTGCCCGATACGGTGGATCTGACCGGCAGCTGGACCGAGGGACAGGGCTATGGCGCGGGCGGGCGCGTGGTCGGCTGTACCTATGGCTGGGGCGGCGCGGCCGGCACTGCCGCGATGGTCGACTTCAAGCGCGACCTGCGCGCGCAGCTGTTTACCCAGTACATGCCGAGCGAGGCCTACCCGGCTCAAGCCAAGTTCTACGAGCTTCTCGAGGCCGATCTCGCCGCGAAATACGGTGTCTGAGCCGACCGTGCCGGCAAGGCCGATCGCGTTTTCCGGCTCGCCGCTCGACCGGGCGGATAACCTGCGTGCCGATCCCGATGCGCTCGCGGCGCGGATGGATTGGAAGGCGCGGCTGCTGCTGCTCGACGGGCTGACCCCGTCGATGGACGAAGGCGGCATGCTTGCGTGGGGCACGCTCGCCGATGCGCCCGAAGATGCGGAGCTGGTGTTCCTCGGGCTCGACCGGTCGGACGGCGGCGAGAAAGCCTGTTTCGCCTGCGTCCCACCCGAAGGCGATGCGCGCCCGCGCATGGCGAACCCGCAGCTCTGGTCGCTCATGACCGCGCTCGCGCCCGATCAGCTGGCGCTTTACGGCGGCGCGCGCAGTCTGGTGGACTGGCACGCGCGGCATCGCTTCTGCGCGCAGTGCGGTGGCCCGACCAGGATCGCCAAGGGCGGCTGGCAGCGATCCTGCACGCAATGCGGCGCGGACCATTTCCCGCGTACCGATCCGGTTACGATCATGCTGGTCGAGCATGTTCGGGACGGGGAGCGCAAGCTGCTGCTGGGCCGCGGGCTCGGCTGGCCCGAGGGGCGCTTTTCCGCGCTCGCCGGGTTCGTCGAGCCGGGCGAGACGATCGAGGAAGGCGTGGCGCGCGAAGTGCTGGAAGAAGTCGGCATCGTTGTGCGCGATGTGCGCTATATTCTCAGCCAGCCATGGCCCTTCCCCAGCCAGCTGATGATCGGCTGCATCGGCTATACCGACCAGACCGAAATTACGCTCGACGAAACCGAAATGGCCGAAGCGCACTGGTACACGCGCGACGATGTGTTCGCCTCGCTCGAAGGGCGGGACGATGCGCCGATGGTATCGCCCCCGCCGCACACGATCGCGCACCAGCTGTTCCGCTGGTGGATCGCTCAATGACGACGAAATTGACGATCGACATCTGGTCCGATGTCATGTGCCCATGGTGCCTCGTCGGCTGGGGCAATTTGCGCCAGGCGCTCGATACGCTGGAAGGCGAGATCGAGGCGGAGGTGCGCTGGCACGCGTTCGAGCTCAATCCCGACATGCCGCCCGAGGGCGAGGAACGCACCGCGCATATCGCGCGCAAGTATGGCCGCACGGTCGACCAAGCGCGCGGAGTGCAGGGGCAGATGCGCGAAGCGGCGCAGGCTGCCGGTGTCTCGCTCGACTATCAAGGTGCCGAGCCTGCACCCGATGCGATGATGTGGAACACACTTGCCGCGCACAAGCTGCTCGCATGGGCGCTCGAAACCCACGGCGCGGCGAAACAGACCGAGCTCAAGCTTGCGCTGTTCGCTGCGCACTTCCACCAGCGCCGCCGGATCGGGGAGCATGACGTGTTGCTGGATGTGGCAGAAGAAACAGGGCTGGACCGCGCGCAGGCGCAGGCCGCCCTCGAAAGTGACGATTACACTCACAAGGTCCGCGCCGAGGAAAGCGCGGCGTTCGAAATGAACATCACCGGCGTACCCGCAATGATCGTGGCGGAGAAATTCATGATCCCCGGCGCGCAGCCTGCTGAGGCCTACGCCAACGCGCTGCGCCGCGTGGCGCAGAAGGTGGCTGGAGATGCGTAGGATCGTGCTGGCGCTGCTGTGCTGGCTCGGCCTCTTTGCAGCGACCGCCGCCGCCGCCGAGCCGCGCAATTTCATCTACACCGGCGACCTGGCGAAAAACGTCGATCTGCTCGACCGGCCCGATATCGATGGCGCGCAGGTCGTCTATCCCTGGCGGATGCTCGAGCCCGAGAAGGGCGTCTACGATTTCAGCGCGATCGAAGCCGATCTGGCGCTCGCCGATGCGGCGGGCAAGCAGCTCTTTGCGCAGATTCAGGATCGCTTCTTCCTCGCCAAAGCGCGGCGCATTCCGCAATACATGCTCGACGATCCCGAATACGGAGGCGGGCTGGCGCGCCAGTACGACAATCCGGGCGAGGGCGAGCCGGTCGGGCAGGGCTGGACCGCGATGCACTGGAATCCTGCGGTGCGGGCCCGCTTCCAAGCGCTCCTGCAAGCACTGGGCGAGCGCTTCGACGGGCGGCTCTACGGCGTGAACCTGCCCGAAAGTTCGTTCGACCCGCTGACCGAAGACGGGGACCGGAACGGCTTTACCTGCGACGCCTATTTCGCTGCGACGCTCGACAATATGCGCGCCGCGCGCGCGGCCTTCGCGAAAACCGAAGTTGTCCAGTATCTCAACTTCTGGCCGTGCGAATGGAACAACGACCACGCTTTTATGGAGCGTGCCTTCGCGCTCGCGGTGGAAGAAGGCATCGGCGCCGGCGGGCCGGACATTGTCCCGCACAAGCGCGCGCAGATGAAGAATGCCTATCCTTTCTTCAATCGCCATAAGGACGAGCTGCCGCTGATCGCGATGGCCATACAAGAGCCGACGCTGACCTACACCAATCCCGAGACGGGCCGGAAATACACCCGCGAAGAATTCGTCGCCTTCGCGCGCGATTACCTGGGTGTGGACGTGATCTTCTGGAGCGTGGAGGCACCCTGGCTGGCTCGCGAGTAGGCTCCGATTACGAAAGCCCCGCCGGAGTTTGTAAGGTTTGCCAAATGCGCAAAAGGGTGGCTCAGTAAGAGAAATCCGCCGCCGCGAGGACCGAGCCGGGATCGCTCAGTGCTAGCATCTCCAGAAGGGCCGCGTGCTTGTCGGGCGCGGCGGCGTAGTAATCCTCCCAGATCCGCATACCCATCCAATAGCCGAGCTCGTTCGGCCAGCCCTCCGGTGCCTCGCCGTAATTGCCGATCCACCGCAGGTAAGCGGCGTTGGCCTCGCCACCCAGCGACGGGTCGGACAGCGCCCGGTCGATCAGCGCGATGTCCGCGGAGAGCATCGCGCGTAGCTCGGCCTCCTTCGGCTCGGCCCACTGCGCGCGGCTTGCATCGGGGGTTTCGCCGGTCACCAGAGCGGCGATGAAATCGGCTGCTCCTTCCATCAGCACGTTTTTAAGCAGCGGGTTTTCGATACCGCCTCGCGCATAATCGCCCTGAAGCGAATGGACCGTCTCGTGCGCAAAGAAATGCCGTAGCGTAGTGCGAAATGCTTCGTCGTCGGGTGAGATTGCGCACAGCACTTCGAGGCCCAGAACCTGTGCGCCCGGCTTGGCGGTACCACCCGAAGTGCCTGCCCCGAAAACGATATAGATCTGCGGCAAGCGTGCTTCGGGAAACGCGCCGTGCAGGCCCAGATAAATCGATCGCAGGTCTTTATCGGCCTTGCGCACGAGCGGGAGACAGCGGTCGATCGCCTCGGCATAACGAGACGGATCGTCGGCAATCGCCGCCGCGAGATTCTCTGCCGATACGATACGGTAGGGGGTGAAGACGCGGACGCCGAGGCTGCCCGGTTCGAGATAGCGCTGTTGCAGCTGCTCTGCCGTGGGATTGCCGCCGCTCTCCCTGAAAACGGCTACGAACCGCGCGACATCTTCGAGGTGGATTGTCGCAGTCAGCGGATTGGCGTCTGGTGCACGCTCGGGAGCGGCTTGCTGGGCCAATGCCGGGTGAGCGAGGCCAAGCGCAAGCAGGGCTGGAAACAGTTTTCGGACCATGCGGCCCGATACCTCGCTTCGCGCGAACCGGCAATTTGCGAAATGGTGCGCTGCGCCGGGTGGCGGGGAAGGTTGCCGATACAAGAAACCCCGCCGGTGGGGGCGGGGCTTCTCCGGTTGGCGGGGCCTGGCTCAGCCCTGGGCTTCGGCGCGCAGCCTCGAAATTGCCTGGTCCGCACGGGCCTGCAACTGCGTATTGCTCTCGAGCGCGGCGGCAATGGTGTTGAAGCGCTGTGGCGTCATCTGTGCCTGCGAAAGGATCTGGATCATTGCCTGCTGCTTTTGCGCCGGCGCGATCTCGGCATCCTCGCTGACCCGCTGCATCTGCGATGCGGCGACGATGAAGGTTTCAAGCTCCGCGTCGGTGACGGGCTTTGCCTCGGCCTGAGCTTCCGGTTGCGGCTGCGCGTTCTGCGCGGATGCGGGGTGCGAAGCGAAAGCAAGCGCGGCCGCACCGACTGCGTAAAGTACGATTTTCATGAGATTTTCCCGTTCGAGTGAGTCGATAGGGGCGCGCGACTCGCGAGACGGCCCGCCGACTTCAAGCGAAGCGCGGCGGGCCGTGAATGATGTTGGACGAGCCGGGCGTTTGCCCGACGCGTAGAGCGATCGGGATCAGGCCTGATTGCCGTTCTTGATCGCGCGCATGGTCTTTTCGCCCTTGCGTGCGTCCTGCTCGGGATTGTCCGAGCCGACAGTCGGTTCGCGATTGTCGGGATCGGTCGCGCGATTGAGATCGGCGCGCGCGCCGACGCGAGTGTTAACATCGCCGCCGGCAGAGCCCTGCTGGTCGGGCGCGGCGTCTTCCGTAATCTCGTCGATCAGTTCGTTGTCGGGGTGGCGCGATTGGCGTTCGGGCATAGAAATTCTCCTTTCCCTCTCAATGGGTAAGGAGGGGCGGAAGTTCCGATTCAGATCAGCCCGAGCCGCTGGAGCTTGGTCGCGAGCTTGCCTGGCAGGACGTCGCCGACCTCTTCGCCCTGCGCCAGATCGCGCGGCGGCTCGCCCTTGAGGTAGCGCCAGCCCTGGTGCGCGCGTTTGGGCTGCGGATAGACCGGGATCAGGCGCGGCTCGAGGTCGATCGACCAGCGACCGTTATCGGTCTCGCTGAAACCGAGGATTTCGCTGCGCGCGACGAGGTTGTGCTGATGGATCCAGAACAGCGATCCGCCGATGCACTCCTCCCACCGGGTCGGGCGATAGCGCGTGGTGAGATTGGGGCTGCGCCGGTTCGCGTACCAGCTTTCGAGGTCGGAGAAAGACTGCGCGCCGAACGCGATCTTGGTCAGGTTGAGCGGCATGGGGGTGAGGT